>Ga0182232_1000054_pt1 | contig 39115 bp, 35 predicted proteins | sample G6R1MG_30_FD_155484 | JGI IMG/M metagenome (GOLD analysis project Ga0182232, IMG submission 155484) | Phyllosphere microbial comminities from miscanthus, Michigan, USA - G6R3_NF_07NOV2016_LD2 MG | ecosystem: Host-associated > Plants > Phyllosphere > Phylloplane/Leaf | place: USA: Michigan... | reverse complement strand
CGACCCCGGCCGGCCATTCAGTCTGGGCCGGCCGGGACTGGGCCTCACCCCTCCTTGAAGCCGTATTCCGGCGTCGCGTCGTCGTTGCCGTAATACTTGTACGGCAGGAACTTGCCCGACATGGTGAGCTTTACCCGGTCGCCCTTGTTGTTGGCCTCCCGGGCCATCTCCATGTTGAAGTCGATCGCCGACATGATGCCGTCGCCGAACTCCTCTTGGATCAGCTCCTTGAAGGTCGTCCCGTAGACCATCACCAGCTCGTAGAACCGGTAGATCAGCGGGTCGGTGGGCGGCATCGCCGGGATCGAGCCGCGGTAGGGCGCCTCGTTCAGCATCCGCTCCTCGGCCGCGGTGAGCCCGAACAGCTCGGCCGCCCGCTTGGCCTGGACCTTGGGCAGCTTCATCTGGCCCATGCAGGCCGCGGTGATCAGGAACGGCGATAGCCCGCCGATCTCCTCGTGGATATGCTTCCAGCTCCAGCCCTTCTCGCGCTTGATGTCGAGCAGCTTCTCGGTGAGGTTCTCGCGCTTCATCGTTTCTCTCCGGCTTGGAGCCGCCCCGGGGGAGCGACGCGTTTACGAGGTCGGTATCGGACAGGGACGGGCACGACGAAGCGCCTGTCCCCGTCCCGCTCCACGCGGGAGCGCGGTCTCGGGCATCGGCCGTTGAGGGGCGGCGCGGTCATGCCCGTGGACCGGAAGGGGGGTGACCCGGCCTGGGTCAGGCCCGGCGGGCCGGGGGCTCGGTCGTGATTGCCGCAGCATCCGCGTCGCTGAGCGAAGGGCGTACGACGGGCGGGTGGCGGGGATCGTAATCCGCCGGCATCGCATCGCGCAGGGTCTTGGAACGCGTCACGAGGAAGTCGATCAGGTGGTTGCGCAGGGCGTAGTAGCCCGGGGCGTGGTGGAGTTGCGTGCGGTCGCGGTCTTTCGGCAGCGGGTTCTCGACGATCTCGGCAACCTTCGCCTCCGGGCCGTTCGTCATGAGCACGATCCGGTCGGCAAGGTAGATAGCCTCGTCCACATCGTGGGTGATCATGAACACCGTCTGCCCGGTCTCGACGCAGATCCGGCGCACTTCGTCCTGAAGCGTGCCACGCGTGAGCGCGTCGAGCGCCGAGAACGGCTCGTCCATCAGCAGGATCTTCGGCTCGATCGACAAGGCCCGGGCGATGCCGACGCGCTGCTTCATGCCGCCCGACAACTCCGAGGGCCGCTTGTGCTCGGATCCGGCGAGCCCAACGGTGGCGATGGCGCGCTTCGCCCGCGCCTCGATCTCGGCCTTTGGTGCCTTCCGCCAGCGCGACGAGACCGCGTAGGCGACGTTGCCGAGCACGCTGCGCCAGGGCAACAGGGCATGGCCCTGGAAGATCACGGCCCGGTCGAGGCTGGTGCCCGCGATGGCCTGACCGTCGACGATCACCACCCCCTCGGAGGGCGCCTCGAGCCCGGCCAGGATGTTCAGCACCGTGGTCTTTCCGCAGCCGGAATGGCCGATCATGCAGACGAACTCGCCGCGGCGCATGGGCAGCCACAGGTTCTCGAAGATCGTGGAGGTCTTGCCTCCAGGCGCTGGGTAGCGCCGGGCGATCCCCTCGATCGAGATGAACTTCTCCGAATTGGGCATGCGGCCGGTCCCGGCAGTCTGGTCGGGAGCGGCGCCGGTGATGCGCCGCCTGAAGGGCAGGAGCTTGCTCATCGCGGCCTCACTCCGGGAAGGTCACGAGGCGCTGCGCCCGGGCGAGCAACTGGTCGAGGACCATGCCGACGAGGCCGATCACCAGGATCGAGGTGATCACATTGGTGATCGAGAGGTTGTTCCACTCGTTCCAGACGAAGTAGCCGATGCCGGTGCCACCCACGAGCATCTCGGCCGCGACGATGACGAGCCACGCGATCCCGATGGAGATGCGCATGCCCGTCAGGATCGTCGGCGCCGCCGCCGGCAGGATCACCGTGAAGGCCCGCCGGATCGGCCCGACCTCCAGGGTCCGCGCGACGTTGAGCCATTCTTTGCGGGTACTCGACACGCCGAACACCGTGTTGATCAGCATCGGCCAGAGCGAGCAGATGAAGATCACGAAGATGGCCGACAGCCCCGAATCCTTGATTGTGTAGAGGGCGAGCGGCATCCAGGCGAGCGGCGAGACCGGCTTCAGGATCTGGATGTACGGGTCCAGCGCCCGGCTCATCAGGGGCGACATGCCGATGAGGAAGCCGACCGGGATCGCGACCAGCACCGCGAGCCCGTAACCGAGCGCCACGCGCCCGACCGAGTAGGCGAGCTGGATGCCGATGCCCTTGTCGTTCGGGCCCCGGTCGTAGAACGGATCCTTCAGGTGCTTCCAGATCGTCGCGCCGACATCGAGCGGCCCCGGCATCGCGGACTTGCCGGTGGTCGCGGTGGCGCCCATCAGGGCCGCGTATTCGGGATCCATCGCCTCGGTCTTGGCGGTCCCGCTCACCGCGATCTGCCAGATGAGCAGGATCGCGGCGAGGAGGGCCATTGAGAGCACGCCGGCGCGGAGGTTGAGGGCGCGCATGACGATCAGCTCGCCCGCTTGATCTTGAAGGAGTCGAGGTACTCCTTCGGCTTGGCGGGATCGAAAGTCTTGCCCATCACCGCGAAGGTCTTGGTCGTCGCCTCGGGCGGCGTGAAGCCGTCCTGCCGCATCAGTTTGGCGGCGTCGGTCGCGAGGTACACCTGCCGTGCCACGGCCGCGTAGTCGACGTCGCCCTTGAGCTGGCCCCAGCGCTTCATCTGGGTCAGGATCCAGACTGCGAAGGACTGCCAGGGGAAGGCGTCGAAATCGACGCGATCGGGCACCTTGCGCACTTGGCCCAGCCCGTCGGCGAAGGTTCCGGTGAGCACCTGCTCGACCACGGTCAGCGGCTGGTTGAGATAGTTCGCCGGGGCGATCGCGGCGGCGATCTCCTTGCGGTTGTCCTTGTTCGAGGCGTAGGCGGTCGCCTGGATGATCGCCCGGAGCAGGGCCGCGTAGGTATTCGGCGTCTCCTTGATAAACGTCTCCGAGGCCGCGAAGGCGCAGCACGGGTGCCGGTCCCAGATCTCCTTCGACAGGATGTGGATGAAGCCGACGCCGTCATAGACGGCGCGCTGGTTGACCGGATCGGGGGCGAGGAAACCGTCGATGTTGTCGGCACGCAGGTTTGCAACCATCTCAGGCGGCGGCACGGCGCGGATTTGCACATCGGTGTCTGGATCGATGCCTGCTTCCGCGAGGTAGTAGCGCAGCAGGTAGTTGTGCATCGAATAGTCGAACGGAACAGCGAGCTTGAAGCCCTTCCAGTCCTTCGGGTCGCGCCGGTCCTTGTGCTTCATCGCCAGAGTGATGGCCTGACCGTTGACGTTCTCCACCGCCGGCATGGTGTAGGCTTGCGGGGTAGAACCGAGACCGAGTGAGATCGCGATCGGCATCGGCGCCAGCATGTGGGCGGCGTCGTATTCCTTGTTCAGGGTCTTATCGCGGATCACCGCCCAGCCGGCGGTCTTCACCACCTCCACGTTCAGACCCTGCTTCTCGTAGAAGCCCATGGGCTTAGCCATGATGATCGGCGTGGCGCAGGTGATCGGGATGAAGCCGACCTTGAGGTCGGTCTTCTCCGGCTTGCCGGCCTGCGCGAAGGCCTCGGCGGCGAACCGGGTCGGGAAGAACTGGCTCACCGCCGCGAGCGCTGTCGCGGCACCGACGCTGCGCAGGAAGGCCCGGCGCTCGATATCGTGCGGGAAGAGCGCACGCATCACCGCGCCTTCAACCACCCGCTCCAAAGCGGCCTCGCCGGTCGGCGGGGTGGCAGACGCGGCATCGTGAGCTGATTGGCTCACATGGGCGCCACAGGAGCAGCTGCCGCGAGATAGGCGACGCTTGGCGTCGAAGGGATTGTCGAACAGGGCCATCTGCGCCTCACTCGGACGGGATCCCAATGAGATTGGCAAAGGGTGTGCCAAGCCAGAATTTTTTAAAACTCGTTATCGATCAGTCGCTTAAGATGTACGTGCGAAAACACGAAATATCGTGTAACACGATATCTCGTAGCGCATCGATGAGATTTCGTGATGCCCGTGACGCGTGCCGACGCCGCCGAAAGTCCGGATCGCGCCGCTGACTTCGGGTTGGTCTTCGACGCAGGTGCAGAGGCCATGTTGGTTCTCGACCCAGAGGCCGACCAGATTATCGATGCCAACGATGCGGCGGCGCGTATGCTCGGCCACGGGCGCGTCGCCCTGCGGGCCATGGCGGCGAGCGCCCTGTATCCGGGCCAGCTTCCGGGGCTGATCGTGTTCACGCAGGGGGTTCAGGCCAAAGGCCGCTGGTGGACCCATACGCTCACGCCGCGGCATGGCTCGGGGGGGGCTCTCAACGTCGAGGTCGTTGGCTCCGTGCTGCCGGGCGGCCGCGTCCTCGTCACCCTGTTCGATCTCGATGAGCGCCGCCAGCGTCAGGTCGATCGGGAGGCCGACCGCCACATGCGCGCCGGGCTGTCGGAGTGGCAGCGCATGGAGCGGATCTTTCGCGACATCGAACGTGAGAACCAGCTGATCCTGCGGGCGGCGGGTGAGGGAATTTATGGGGTCAATGCCGAGGGCGTGACGACCTTCCTCAATCCGGCGGGCGAGCGGATGCTGGGCTGGGCCGCCGCCGATCTCGTCGGCCGGGACATGCATGCCAGCGTGCACCACACCCATCCGGACGGCTTCCACTACCCGCACCGGGATTGCCCGATCTACGCGGCCTTCCGGGATGGGACCGTGCATCAGGTCGACAACGAAGTATTCTGGCGCCGTGACGGCACGTCCTTCCCGGTCGAATACACCTCGACGCCGATCCGCGACCACGGCGCGCTGGTCGGCGCGGTCATCGTATTCCGCGACATCAGCCAGCGCCGCGAGGCGGACGAGCGGCTCCATCAGGCGCTCGCCGAGGTCGATTCCCTGCGCGAGCGCCTGGAGCTGGAGAACGCCTACCTGAAGGAGGAGATCCGAGCCGGCAGCCATCACCAGGGCATCATCGGCCGGAGCCCGGCCATCGAGGCGATTCGACGTCAGATCGACCTCGTGGCGGGCACGGACGCCACGGTGTTGGTCACGGGCGAGTCCGGGACCGGCAAGGAACTGATCGCCCGCGCGATCCATGAGGCGAGCCGCCGCCGCGAGCGTCCGCTCATCCGGGTGAACTGCGCTGCGGTCCCGCGCGAGCTGTTCGAGAGCGAGTTCTTCGGCCATGCGCGAGGAGCCTTCACGGGGGCGTTGCGCGACCGGGTCGGGCGTTTCGAGTTGGCGGACGGTGGCACGCTGTTCCTCGACGAGGTCGGCGAGATCCCGCTCGATCTCCAAGGCAAGCTCCTGCGGGTGCTTCAGGAGCGCTCGTTCGAGCGCGTCGGCGAGGAGCGCACCCGCGCTGTCGACGTGCGTTTGGTGGCTGCGACGAACCGGGACCTGAAGGACGAGGTGCGCCGCGGACGCTTCCGCAGCGACCTGTATTTTCGTCTCAACGTCTTCCCGATCAGCGCGACGCCTCTGCGCGAACGGCCCGAAGACATTCCGCTCATCGCCCAGCACATGCTCACCGGGGCCGCGCACCGCCTGGGCGTGCCGGAGCCTCGCCTGACCGAGGGCGATGTCCGCCGCCTCGTTCGCTACGGCTGGCCCGGCAACGTGCGCGAGCTGGAGAACGCCATAGAGCGCGGCGTCATCCTGGCGCAGCGCGGGCGCCTGCGCCTCGACCTATCAGAATCCGACGAGGCAACGCCGATCGAGGTCTCTGCCCTCGTCGCCCCCACGACTACCACCCTCGAACGCCGTCCGCGAAGCGAAGTCGAGCGCCGCGCCGATGACCGGGCTGAAATCATGGAAGCGCTGGCATTGTGTGGCGGCAAGATATTCGGCGTAGGCGGGGCCGCAGAACTGCTCGGCCTACGGCCCACGACGCTTGCTTCCCGCATCAAAGCCTTTGGCATAGTGAAGTAAGATTTCTGCAATTGGCCGTAAGCGGAACGGCCGCTTCGGAGCAGGACCTCCGGAAAAGCAGACGGGCTCCTAGCGACCCATCCTGGTCGTAGAAGCCAGTCATGGCCACACCGCGGAAGCGGACATCCGTCTCGTTGCCCGTCCCGCTAAAGGTCGGTCCTAGCCTATAGGCGTACTCCGCGGGCTGAACCCACAAAGTTGCCTCAAGCCGCCGCTAGCGTGGTACTTCGGCGCGATCGCGGCGCATGCGCAACCCTGAAGCGGACGTTCCGTGCGCATCCTTGTTCTCGAAGATGACCCCGTGCTTTCGGACGGTTTGGTCTCAGGGTTGTCGTTGCATGGCATGATCGCGGACTGCGTGGCCACATGCGGGGACGCGATGTCGATCTTTGATGCGACGCATTACAGCGCGGCGATCTTGGATTTGATGCTGCCCGACGGTTCCGGACTGGACGTGCTGAGCCACATCCGCGCGCGGGACGACACCACACCGGTCATGGTCCTCACCGCGATCGACGCCGTTGCCGACCGGATCGCCGGGCTCGACCGCGGAGCGGACGACTACATGGGCAAGCCGTTTGACCTGGGCGAGCTCGCAGCCCGGCTTCGTGTCATGATCCGGCGGGCGGCGGGACGCGCCTCTGCAACCTTCGCGTGGCGCGACCTCACGATCGACCTGAGCGGCCGGTTGGTCGCGCGGGCGGGCGTCGCGCTCAACCTTTCGCGCCGCGAGTTCGCGTTGCTGGAGGCGCTGATCGAGCGGCCCGGCCGTGTGTTGTCCCGAAGCCAGCTGGAAGCCCGCCTCTACGGCTGGAACGAGGAGATCGGCAGCAACGCGCTCGAAGTCCATGTCCACAATCTGCGCGCCAAGATTGGACGGGACGCGGTCGAGACCGTGCGCGGCCTCGGCTACCGCATCCGGAAAAGCCGCGCATGAACTCCCTGCGCATGCGCCTGTTCGTCACCCTGGTCACGGCAACCGGGCTGGTCTGGCTCGCCGCCATCGCCTGGACCTATGTCGACAGCCGCGCCCAGTTCGAGAGCATCCTCGACCGCCGCCTCATGGAGGCGGCCCGCATGGTCGACAGCTTGTTCACGCCGGCCCGGGCGGGGGCCGCACGGCAGGCGGGCGGAGACGGCGACGCCCTGGCGCGGGTGGTGAGCTACGACCGTCACCTCAGCTGCCAGATCTGGTCCCTGGACGGGCGCCTGATCGGCGCCTCGGACGGGTCGCCGGATCCGGTCTTGTCGGACCAGCACGAAGGGTTCTCGAACCGCGTGGTTGAGGGCCAGGCTTGGCGTGTCTACGCCCTGTCCGACCCGGCCAAGGGCTTCCGCATCCTCGTGGGCGACAATCTCGGGCAGCGGCGGCAACTGGAGCACGGCCTGGTCGAAAGCCTGCTGCTCACCGCCGGCTGCGTCCTGCCGATCCTGGCGCCGCTCATCTGGCTCAGCGTCGGCCGGGGCCTGCGGCCGCTGAACCGCGCGACCCGCGACCTCGCCGCCCGGGATGCCGACAACCTGGAGCGGGTCGAGACCGGCCGAATGCCGTCGGAGATCCGACCGCTGGTCGATGCGCTGAACCGGCTGTTCGGTAAGGTCGCGGCTGCGCGCGAACACGAGCGCACCTTCCTGGCCTATGCGGCGCACGAGTTGCGGACGCCGCTGGCCGGCCTGAAGACGCAGGTGCAGGTGGCCATGCAGGCGCCCGGGGCCGCCATGCGGGATGCCGCCCTCGCCCAGACCCTGCGCGCGGTCGATCAGTCGGCACGCCTCGTCGAGCAACTCCTGACGGTCTCGCGCCTCGACAGCGGCGGGCACCGGGCCGCCATCGCCTGGATTCCCGTGGAGGAGCGCCTGCGCGATCTGCTCGCCGGGATGGGCAGCGTGCCGCAGCCGGAGCGCGTCGCCTTCGCGCCCGCCCTCACCGAGCTCGAGGTCCAGATGGACGAGGACCTGTTCGACCTCGCCATGCGCAACCTGATGGAGAACGCCCTGTTGATGACACCGCCGGAGGGGGCGATCATTTGGGATGTCGCGCTCGGCGCGAATGGAAGTGCCGCCCTTTCGATCACCGACGAGGGACCCGGCATTGCCGAGGCGGAGCGCGCCATGGTGATCCGGCGCTTCGTGCGCGGCAGCCGGCGAGCGAAGCTCGGCAGCGGCCTCGGCCTCTCGATCGTCACCATGGCGCTGGAGCACTCCGGCGCCCGCCTGCACCTCGACGGCCGGGATGGCGGCCCCGGCCTCAAGGCGAGTGCAATCTTCGGCCCCGGGCTCGTCAGGCGTGCCTCGCCCGCTACGGCTCGCCTTTGACCCGGGCGAGGTAATCGACGATCACCCGCGCATCCTCCGGCGTGATCGGAGCCTTGTAGGCGGTGATCATCTTGTCGACGACCGCATGCCACTCCTCCCGGGAGAGGGCGGGCTGGTTCAGGGTGTGGTCGGCGGAGTGGCAAGCCGTGCAGTTCGACGCGATGACGTCGGAGCCCGGCCCAGCGGGGAAACCGACATCACCGCCGAAGGGCAAGTCGATCTCGGGCGTCGGGCGAAGCTCCAGCGGCGCGGCGGCGAGGGCCGGCACCGAGCCGGCAAGAAAGCCGGCCAGGAGGGCGGTGCGGAGGGATCGGGACATGAGGGATCGGGACATGGTCGCGCTCACCTCTCAGGCCGCCACCAGGTCGAGGATCTCGACCTGGTTGGACATGTAGCCCCCCGGGTTCCAGACGCGCCGCATCGGCTGCATCACCCGGTCGGTGTTGGTGCAGCGGGCCATCACGGTGTGCGCCCCGCGCGCTGGGAGGCTGATCGTTGCCTGCCATTGCCGGAAGCCGTAGGTGCCCTCATCCTTGCCTAGAGTCGTGGGCTGCCAGGTCCGCCCGCCATCGAGCGACAGGTCTACCGCGGCCACCCCGCGGTCGCCCCCGAACGCGATACCGCGCACCGGTTGCGGCGCCCCGACCGGGACGCTGTCGCCCGGCTTGAGGTTTGTCACGAACGACCGGGGCAGGTTCCGGGTAATCGGGACCATACCGAAACCCTTCTGTCCGGGCTCGACCGTGTGATTGGGCGTGTCCGGCACGCGGTAGCTCCGCGTGGTCCAGACGCTGGGATCGGGGTGGTCTGTCACCTCGATGTCGTTGAGCATCTTGATCCAGTAGACGGCCGACCAGCCGGGGACGATGAGCTTGAGCGGGAAGCCGTTCAGCATCGGCAGTTGTTGGCCGTTCATCGCGAAGGCCAGCATGACCTCGCCGTCGCGGGCGTGATCGATGTCCAGGGCCTTCACGAATTTCGGTGCGTCGGGGAGCAGCGGCTCATCGAGGCCGCCGAACTGCACGTGGGTGGCCCCGCCCTTCACGCCGGCGCGATCGAGGACATCCTTCAGGCGCACACCGGCATAGAGAGCGTTGCTCATGGAGCCGTTCGCCCATTGGGCGCCGGCGACCCGGGGCTCGGCGTAGAGCCGCGAATTGCCGGCGCACTGGCTGACCGCCGCGATCTCGAAGCGCGGCAGATCGTGGATCAGCGCGCGCAGCGACAGCGCCTGCGGCCGCTCGACGAGGCCGTGGACTCTCAGGGCGAAGCTGTCAGTGTCGACGTGGGTCGGGAAGGTGGCCCAGTGCCAGCTGACGAAGTGCTGGTCGTTCGGGGTGAACACGCCGGTGTCGAAGACATCGAACGGCGTCTCCAGCCAAGGAGGCCGGGTGCGCTGGACGATCATGCGCCCCTTCTCGGGATAGGTCGTCGCCATGGGCCGGGTGCTCGGGCCGCCCGGGACATGGAAATCGAAGGTGTCGGCGCGAGCTCGGCCGGCAAGCAGGCCCATTCCGCCGAGGGCGGCGGCCGACAGGAGGCCGCGGCGGCTCGGAGACGATAACGTGGTGTGTTGAGGCATCGTATCGAAAGGTCCGCTGAGCCGGAGCCCAAGCGGCCGGCGCAGGGTTTCCGCGCTTCTCAGCTTAAGGGCACCTTAAATGCGCCGAGGCTCGTCGCGGAACGCGTATGGGTGAAGCGAAGCGGGTGAGGGAGACGCACCAACAGGCGAGCCGCGTCATCGATTGTAATTCGCAGAGGCCAGCCGGGTCGACTTCGTGGCCTAATCGAAGAGCGCATGCCTCAGGTGCGCAGCGAGGAACGTGAATGGGCGCGACGGCGTCTGCTTCTTCAAACTCCCGCTCAAAAGCGGACGGGCAGAAAACCACCCCGAGCGGTCATTTCGCTGTCGCCCCAACTCGGTCGCCCGGACCGCCATCAGCGCTTCCCGGCAGCGGTCCTTCATTAGTCGTCCAGAAACTTCGGGTTGGGGTGGAAAACGGACCTTGGCCGTGTGTCCGGAAGCAAACGTTCTGCATCCGACCCATATCTGGTGTACGGCAGCCCCCAAATATTCCGGAATAGGACGCAACTGCCTATTGATGGCTTCTATCCAAAATGAGTCTACTGCGAATGGCACAACAACAAGAACAAAAATACTTTTCTCAGCGCAAGTTAGGGCCCGGCACCGCGTAATGTTTGGTCCGGTCGTGATCAGAAATTGTATCCAACGCGCAGCCGCATTTGATGCCGGTCGAACCCAGACAGGTCGAGTGGACCGGGCTCACCGACAGCCCCTCCCGTGATCTGGAAGCTCCACGTGAACGAAGCCCAGGCCCGGGGCGACAGGGTCACATAGGCTGTGGGTCCGAGATACGCAGCCTGTCCCGCAAGGCTGTCGAGCGTCAGGCCCTCGTAGTTCCAGGCATAGCGAACTTCACTACCGAGGAAGAGGCCGGGTTGAACGCGGTAGGCGAGTGCGCCCGCCACTTCGAAACCCGACCCAGCCAAACGCTCATCCGTCGCATCCATCCTGACCGACGAAAACGCAAAGCCGACGTTGACGGCGGCGACCAGCCTGTCGGGGATCAATTCACGGTCAGCCAAGAGACCTATCTCTGTGCCGAAGCTGCGGGCTGGTGCGCCCGATCCCCCGTCAACAGTTCCGTATCCTGGCACGACGTTGAGGGTTAGGCCGAAGAGAGCGTCGCGCCGGTCTAGCAGACGCAGACGCGTTTCGATGAAGCCACCGTTGAACCCGCCCGTAGTTCGGACCGGACCGTCGGGCACACCGATGTCGTAGGCGTTGAAGGTTATGCCCGGTGCCAGACGGAAGTTGCTGGTCAGCGGGACCTTCAGGGCGAGACCGCTATCGATGGCTAAGAACCGGCCGAGGCGTTTGCCGAAGCGCCCACTCGTCTCCCATTCCAATTCGACTTCCCCAGGCACGCCGAGGTCACTGCCTTCCGTGAAGCCGAACAGATGCTCGCTGTCGAGGTCGCCCGGCGTGAGGTTTTCCGCGGCGGTGGGTAGGGACTGCGCGAGCGCAGGTGCCGTGGCCAGTACGAACAGCACCGCGACCCCGCACAGCATGGCACCCGAAACCAACGATCGGCACAAGGCGGAGGTTCGCAGCATGTTACTAACTCATCATTATAGCCAATGCTATATCAGATAGGCGGTGCAATGATCGGGCGTCAACCAGCGACGGAGATGGGACAGCGCTACGAAAGATGTTCGGCGTTTTTCTCAGACGCCCGACGCTAGAGGAACCGGACTGCGGTGAAGATCAGCGGTTCACTGGAACGCAGTGTCTGTTTCGCTGGCAAGAACGCTGAAGCGGACCGGCGGACGACCATTCGTTCCGGTCGTAGGCCCTTGACCACCAAACTACCTAGCAGCGGATTTTCCCCGGTTCCGAGAAGGGTCGAGAGCAGGTTTACCGGCGATGTCCGCTTCCATGGATCGACGCCCCAAAGCGGACTGACGGCAATCCACCCATCTGAGACGCTCTGAGGGCCGTCGGCCCCGGCAGGAGATGGCCGAAAGCTGCCAGTCCGCTTCGGAGAGGATGGTAGCTTCAGCAACGAAGCGCCGCCCGCTCGCCTCAGCGCTCGCTCCACGCATCCCTTATACAGCTCGCGCGCGGCCGACTGCCGGACCCCGGAAGGCATGGGCAGCGTGGCGTTCGGGCAGCCGGTCGCCCTGCCCGAACAGTTTGTGCCGGTATGATCCGTTCGCGTACGCGGTCTTGTAGAGCCCTCGATCCTGAAGTTCGGGGATTACGATGTCGATGAAGTCGGAAAAGCTCTCAGGCACGACGATCCGGCTGAGGTTGAACCCGTCGACCTCGCCCTCCTCGACCCAGGCCTGGAGCTCGTCGACGATCGAGACGGCGTCGCCTGCGAGGACCGCGTAGCGCCCGCCGAGTTGCAGCTCCCCGAGCAGGTCGCGCTTGGTCAATCCGCGCTTGGCGGCCGCCGCATTGGCGGACTGGATGGCGTTCCCCGGACCGTAGGGAATCGCCTCGTCGAGGCCGTAGCGTGCGAAGTCGATCCCCGTGGACGCAGAGAAATGCGCCAAGCCCGCCTCCGCGCTCGCGTAGCGCTGGTACTCGGCCCTCTTCTCCTCGGCCTCGGCCCGGCTGTGCCCGGGGATCACCGCTAGCCCGACGAACACCTTCACATCCTCCGGATGGCGCCCGGCGGCCACCGCCTCGGCCCGGATTGCCCGGACGGACTCCCGGGCTGCCCCCCGGTCGCGGGCGGAGATGAACACGCACTCGGCGTGGCGCCCGGCAAAGGCCCGGCCGCGGCCCGAGGCGCCTGCCTGGTAGAGGACCGGGGTCCGCTGCACGGACGGCTCGGACAGGTGGTAGCCTTCGACGTCGAAGAATGCGCCGTGATGCGAGACCGGTCGGATATGGGCCGGATCGCTGAACATCTGGGCTTCCCGGTCGCGGCGCACGGCCGAGTCGTCCCAGCTGCCTTCCCAGAGCTTGTAGAGAACCTCCAGATACTCGTCGGCATAGTCGTAGCGCCGATCGTGGGCGGGCAAGGCGCCGCCGCTCTGGCCGCGATGGGCGCTGTCGAGGTAGCCGGTGACGATGTTCCAGCCGATCCGGCCGCCGGTGAGGTGATCGAGGGTCGAGACGCGCCGGGCGAAGGTGTAGGGCGCCTCCGTGTGGACGTTGATCGTCACCCCGAAGCCGAGATGCTCGGTCACCGCCGCCATGGCGGGGACCAGCAGGCTCGGATCGTTGACCGGGAGCTGCACCGCCTCGCGGGCGGTCACGTCGATGCCGCCGCCGTAGATGTCGTAGACGCCGCTGATGTCCGCGATGAACAGCCCGTCGAACAGGCCGCGCTCCAGGAGCTTCGCCTGATCGGTCCAGTAGCGCAGGGTGTTGTACTCCGACGAGCGGTCGCGTGGATGGGTCCACAGCCCGTGGTTGATGTGGCCGACGCAGTTCATGTTGAATGCGTTCAGCCGGATCTGCTTCCTGGCGGCCATCAGAGCGCTCCATGCCGGGGCGGCAGCCGGCCTTCGAGGTGGTAGGCGCCGATCCAGTGATACTTCCACCGCACGGGATCGTGCAGGGTGTGGGTGCGGACGTTGCGCCAGTAGCGGTCCAGCGCTTCGGCCCGGTCGGTCGCCGAGGTGCCGCCGAGTTCGAGCAGCGTGTTGGCCGCGAGCAGCCCGGCGCGATGGCTGAACGCCCGGGCCTCGGCCACCGCCACGGAAGCCGCAGCGACGCTGTCCGCGTCGGGCTCACCTTGCGCGGCATCGACGAAGCGGCCGGCCCGTTCCAGCAGGGCATCGGCCGCGGCCAGACGCACCCGGACGTCGCCCAGCGCGTGGAGGGTCAGCGGGTCCTCGCTCGCGCGCGCGACGCCGGAATCGATCCAGGGCCGGGCCCGGTCGCGCACGAACGGCAGCGTCGCCGCGAAGGCGCCCTGTCCGATGCCGAGATCGATCCCGGCGTGCAGGATCTGGGCGAAGGGGCCGATCGCGGTGGGGCGGTCCATCGAGGCTTGGAACGGCACCACCCAGTCCGGCTCCACCCGCACGCACTCGAACAGGATCGAGCCCGAGCCGGTGATCCGCTGGCCGAACCCGTCCCAATCGTCCACCAGAGTGACGCCGGTGGCGTCCCGGGGGATGAACACTAGATAGGCCACAGCGCGGCCGCCCTCCTCGGCATTCGCCATCACCGGGATGCGATGTGCGAACAGCGAGCCGGTGCAGTAATATTTGCGCCCCTCGACGGTCCAGCCCGACGGATCGCGCACGAGCCGGGTGCGACGGGTGTGGTCTCGCTGGCCGATCTCGGCGAGCGCGTTGCCGAACCGCTCGCCGGCCAGAACCCGCCCGTACAGATCGCGCTTCTGTGCCTCGGTGCCGCCGTTGCGGAGCACTTCGAGGGCGTAGAAATGGTTCTGCGGGATCTGGCCGATCGACCCGTCCGCCGCCGCGATGATCGCTATCACCTGCGCGACCGTGGCGGCGCTCACGCCTGGGCCGCCATATTCGCACGGCACCGTGATCGCCCAGAGGCCGGTCTCGGTGAAACGCTCGATCTCCGCGAAGGGCAGCCGCCGGTCGAGGTCGCGGGTGACGGCCGCTTCGGCGAGGTCGTCGGCCAGAGTCCGGGCGGCCGCGAGGGCGGCGGCATCGTCGGCGAGCACCGGCACCCGGCGCGGCGGCTCGGGCTTCCGGGTGAAGGCGGATTCGTGCGGCTGAAGCGGCATGGCGCTCAGTTCCACTGGTGCCGGGCGGGCAGCGCGCCGTTCAGGGTGTAATCCCCCAGCAGATGGTATTTCCAGCGGACGGGATCGTGCAGCGTATGCACCCGCGCGTCGCGCCAGAAGCGACCGAGATTATAGCTCGCGCGGGTCGCCGAGGCGCCGGCGAGTTCCAGCAGGCGCTCGGCGGCTTCCAGCGCGACCTCCGTGGTCAGGATCTTGGCCTCGGCGACGGCGACCGACGCCTCGGCCGAACTCTGCGCGGTGACCGGGGCGGCGGCGATGCGATCCAGCGTCCGGCCGGCCCGGGCGAGCACTTCCTCGGCGGCGTGCAGGTCGACCTCCAGCCGCCCGACCTCGCCGAGGAGGTGCGGATCCTCGGTGATGGTCTCGACGGTGAACGGATAGGGCCGCGTCCGGGTCCGCACGAAGTCCAGGGCGGCTTCGGTCGCGCCCCGGGCGATCCCGGCATCGATCGCCGCCTGCACGAGCTGCGAGACCGGGCCGAACAGGGCCGGCCGCTCGGCCAGGGGCGCGAGTTCGATGGTCAGGCCGTCCTCGATCGGCGCCGCCTCGAACAGCACCGTGCCGCTGGCCGTGGTCCGCTGTCCGAACCCCTGCCAATCGTCCACGACCCGCACCCCCAGGGCGTCCCGGCGCACCCAGACCAGCAGCGGCTGCCCGTCCGGGCCCACCGCGCGGGTCGGGATCCAGTGGGCGAACAGGGCGCCCGTGGAATAGTAGCGTGTGCCGGTGAGGCGGTGGCCGTCCGGCGCCGACGCCAGCCGCGTCTCGACCTGGGTGATCGCCTTGCCGTTGCGGGACGGCCCGGCATTGCCGATCCGGTGGCCGGCCAGCACCGCTTCGAAGATCCGCGCCTGCTGGTCCGGGGTCGCCGCCGCCCGCACCAGCGCCAGCACGCCGAACTGGCTCTGCGGGATCTGGGCGGCCGAGCCGTCGGCGGCGGCCAGGATGGCGAACACCTTGGCCAGGGTCGCGTGCGCCACATCCGCGCCGCCATAGGCCCGCGGCACGGTGATGCCGCCGAGGCCGCTCGCGGTGAACGCCTCGATCTCCGTCCAGGGCAGAATGCGGTCGCAGTCACGCCCGGCGGCGCCGTCGGCGAAGCGGGCGGCCACCACCCGGGCGACCTCGATCGCCTCCGCATCCGTGGAAATCCGGTGCGGGCGGCTGGGCGGCAGCGGCCGCCGGTCCTCGGGACCGGCGACGCGGTCGTCGGCGCGGTGCTGCAGGCTCATGATCGGATCATCTCGGACGGAGAGAGGGCGCGCGCGAAGGCCGCCGGGGATGGCGCGCCTGCCGGGGGGACCGTCAGCGGGCGCGCAGCCGCCGCACCGTCAGGTCGCCCGTGAACTGCACCAGGCAGACCAGGGCGATCAGCACCGCGATCACCGCCGCCATCACGGTGGTGTCGAAGCGCTGGTAGCCGTACCGGATCGCGACATCGCCCAGGCCGCCGGCGCCGACCGCCCCCGCCATCGCGGAGGCGCCGATCATCGAGACGACCGTGATCGTGAAGCCGCCGAGGATCCCCGGTAGCGCCTCGGGCAGGAGCACGTGCAGCAGGATGTGCCGGCGCCGGCAGCCGATGGACTGGGCCGCCTCGATCAGTCCGGCATCCACCTCGCGCAGAGACACCTCGGCGATCCGCGCGAAGAACGGCGTCGCGCTGACCGAGAGCGGGACGATCGCCGCCCAGACGCCGATGGTGGTGCCGGTCACAAGCCTGGTGAACGGGATCAGCGCCACGAGCAGGACGATGAAGGGCACGGCGCGGAAGCCGTTGACGATCGTCCCGACCACCCGGTTGGCCTTCGGCGCCGGGAAGATGCCGCCGGATTCCGACGTGACCAGGAAGAGGGCGAGCGGGATGCCGGCGAGCACCGCAATCCCGGCCGAGACGCCGACCATCACGAGCGTGTCGAGGAAGGCCTGCCAGAGGCGGTCAATCATCTGCGGCGACATACCCGATCCTCTCGACGCTTGCTCCGAGCCCGCGCAGCCTGTCCTCCGCGTCCGGCCCCGCCGCCTCGATGGCCACGAGCATCCGGCCGACAGCGTGGCCCTGGATCCGCTCGATACCGGCCTGGAGCAGGCGCACGGGTGTGCCCGCAGCAGCGGCCAGGGCCGACAGATCCGGCGCGGCCTGGCCCGCATAGGTGATCGCCAGCACCGTCGCGGTCCCCGGCGCGGGGTGCGGCCGGAGGCGGGAGGCCAGATCCGCCGGAAGGCCGCGGCTCAGCGGTTCGAGGAGCGCCCGGGTGGTGAGATGCTCCGGAGCGCCGAACACCCGCCAGACCGGCCCGGTCTCGACGACAGCGCCCTTCTCCAGCACCACCACGTCGCTGCAGATCTCCCGGATCACGCTCATCTCGTGGGTGATCAGGATGATGGTGATCCCGAGCCGCCGGTTGATGTCCCGCAGCAGGTTCAGGATCGTGAGGGTCGTCTCCGGATCGAGCGCCGAGGTCGCCTCGTCGCAGAGCAGGATCTCCGGGCGGCTGACAAGGGCGCGGGCGATGCCCACGCGCTGCTTCTGGCCGCCCGAGAGCCGCGACGGATAGGTGTCCGCCTTGCCCTCAAGCCCGACCAGGCGCAGCGCCTCGTCGACCCGGGCTGCGATCTCATGCGTCGGCAGGCCGGCGGCTTTGAGCGGCAGCGCCACGTTCCCGCGCACGGTCTTGGCCGAGAGCAGGTTGAAGTGCTGGAAGATCATGCCGACGCGTCGGCGCAGGGCCACCAGCCCGGCGGTGTCGAGCGCCTCGATCGGCGCGCCGTCCACCAGCACGCGGCCAGATGTCGGCTCCTCCAGTCGGTTGACCGTGCGCAGCAGGCTGGACTTGCCCGCTCCCGAGCGGCCGATGATGCCGAAGATCGCGCCCGCAGGCACGTCGAGGTCGACGGTATCGAGGGCCCGAACCGGGCCGGCCGCGGACAGGTAGGTTTTCGAGACCGCCTCGAATCGCACGGTGCCGGCCGTGCGGTTCTCCGGCGCCGGCGTCATCGCGGGCGCAGCGGCGGCGATTCCGGGCCGGTCCCGGGCGATCCAGCGGGCGGGCGCGCGCAGGCTGTCGAAGGCGAGGCCGGCCATCAGTTCTGCCACGCCAGAACGTAGAGCTTGTCGCTATTGGCGAAGGATTTGTGGATCTGCCGCTTGACCGCCTCCGAACTCTGGAAGATCCGGACGAACTTCGTGACGGTCGGATCGTCCTTGCGCGCCGCCTTGGTGACGAAGCTCACTGCGAAGAGCTTGTCCTCGATGCCGGTATAGATGAGGCCGCTGGTGGGATCGAAGGTGCCGGCAGCGACGATGAAGTGCGGATAGCCCTGGGCGAGATCGACATCGCCGGTGATGCGGGCGAGCTGGGGCCCCTCGACCTCCGTGAACTTGAGCTTCTTCGGGTTCTCCGTGATGTCGTCGAGGGTGCCGAGGAAGCCGACCGTGTCCTTCAGCTTGATCAGACCGGCCCTCTGGAGCAGCAGCAGGCCGCGGCCCTGGTTCACCGGATCGTTGGCGATCGCCACCGTGCCGCCCACGGGGATCGCCTCGAAGCTCTTGTGCTTCAGGGAATAGAGCCCGAGATTCTGCAGGATCCCGAGTCCGACGATCGCGAACGCGTAGCCCTTCTGTTTCTCGGCATTCTCCATGAAGGGACGATGCTGGAAGAAGTTGACGTCGATGTCGCCGGCATCCAGCGCAACGTTCGGCGTCGTCCAGTCGCTGAACTCGATCACCTTGACGTCGATGCCCTGCGTCTTGGCCTCGGCCGCCGCGACGTTGACTGCGTCGGCATAGGCGCCCGGCACGACGCCGACCTTGAGGGTCTCCGCCCGGGCGGCCATCGCGCCGAGCGACAGGACGGCGGCGGCGAGGACATTCAGGATTCTCATCGGACGGAACTCTGGGATGGGGCTGCGTGCGGCAGCCAGGGCAGGGAATAGAGGTTGGGATCGTGGGCGAAGGACGCGTCGATCCGCGCCCGCACCGCCGGCGCGGTCTGGTAGAGGCCGATGAACTTCGCGATCTCGGGGGCGTCGGCCCGGTCGGCCCGGGTCACGAACCGGATCGAGTAATATTGGTCGCCCACGCCCGAGTAGATCAGCGCCTTGCTGGCGTAGTCGGCTCGGCCGGCATTGACGTAGTGGCCGGGATAGCCCTGGGCGAGATCCACATCCGAGACGGCGCGGACCAGTTGCGGCCCCTCGATCTCGACGAATGTGAGTTTCTTGGGATTGGCGACCACGTCGTCGAGGGTCGCCTTCGCGCCGACGCCGTCCTTGAGCTTGATGAGCCCGGCGGTCTCGAGCAGGGCGAGGCCCCGGCCCTGGTTCACCGGATCGTTCGCCACCGCCACCCTGGCCCCGTCCGGAAGGGCGGCCAGGCTCGCGTGCTTCTCCGAGTACAGACCGATATTCGGCAGGATGCAGAGGCCGACGCCCTTCAGCGGAAAGCCGGTTTCCTTCACGGCGTTGTCGAGGAAGGCCTGATGCTGGAAGTAGTTCACGTCGAGATCAGCGTTGGCGAGGGCGAGATTGGGCGTCGTCCAATCGGTGAATTCGACCACCTGCACATCGAGCCCCTGGGCCTTGGCCTCCTCCGCGGCGACGTAAACGGAATCGGCCAGCGAGCCGGGGGTGACGCCGACCTTCACCCGGGCGAGCGCCGGGCCGGCAGCCAACGCGAGGAGCAGCAGTGCCGCGACGCAGCGCAGCGCGGGGCCGGTGTTGTGGGTCGACAGGCCTGCGGCGGCTGGGTGGCGGAGGGTTGCGCGGGACTTCATGGTCGCTTTCGCAGTCGCGGGCGCGCTCAGGCGGATCCCCGATGTGTCTGACGGGATGCTGCAGCCGCCGCGCGCAGGCTCGGCCCGCGAGACCAACCCCGCTCGGGACGAAGCGGGGAGGTCCGGATGCGATCCGGTCAGGGCGCTCGCTGTTGCCACAGGGCGTTGAGTGTGACGTGCAAACTAAACCAGAGCCGCCGGACCGAGTATTCCAAAGATCATCGGATTTCGACGCAAACCATCTCCGCTTCGAAGGATGGATAGCGGCTTGGTCCTCTCCGATCGCCCGGGCGCCGACGCGTCCGGTCGTTTTGGGGAACGGATCGCCGCAGCGGGCCCGGGCAGGAAAAATAGGCTTTCTTATTCCGGCATTGGCGACCAAAGTCGCCGGGCTCGGCGGGCTGCTGAAGAGAATATTCTTCGATATCCTGCCCGGAGAGAAGCAGTATCTCTCGGACCTCGTTCTGTACAAAGAACGTTCCCGTTGACGGTTAGCCCCGTCGAAGGCAGATTCCGGTCGGTGATCAGGCCGTGCTCTTGTGCCTTAGACTGATACCGCGAGGCAACATGATTGGCACACGACAGAGACTGTTCTCGCGCAGGCGGGCGGCCGCCGTGTTCGGGACCGTCTTGACCGCCGCCACCGTCGGCCCCGCCAAGGCCACCGAGGGGCAGCTGCGCATCGCGAAGCAGTTCGGCATCGTCTACCTGCTGCTCAACGTGGCGGAAGACCAGAAGCTGATCGAGAAACACGGCGCGAAAGCCGGCCTCGACATCACGGTTACGTATGCGCAGCTCTCCGGCGGCTCGGCCGTGAACGATGCGCTCCTGTCGGGGAGCATCGACGTTGCGGCGGCCGGGGTCGGGCCGCTGTTCACGCTCTGGGACCGCACCCGCGGCCGGCAGGGCGTCAAGGGCGTCGCCTCGCTCGGCAACTTTCCCTATTACCTCGTCTCCAACCGGCCCGAGGTGAAGACGATCGGCGACTTCACCGACAAGGACCGGATCGCTCTGCCGGCGGCCGGCGTGTCGGTTCAGGCCCGCATCCTGCAATGGGCCTCCGCCAAGCTCTGGGGCGACAAGGACTTCGCCCGGCTCGACACGATCAGCGTCGCGGTCCCGCACCCGGAGGCGTCGGCCGCCATCATCAAGGGCGGGACCGAAATCACCGGCCATTTCGGCAACCCGCCGTTCCAGGAGCAGGAGCTGGCCGGCAACCCGAACGCCCACGTCGTCCTGAACTCCTACGCGGTCCAGGGCGGCCCCGCCTCCTCGACGGTCCTGTACGCCACGGAGAAATTCTACCGGGACAGCCCGAAGACCTACACAGCCTTCGTGGACGCCCTCGCGGAGGCGGCGCAGTTCATCACCGACAATCCGGAGATCGCGGCCGACATCTACATCCGGACCACCAACAGCCGGATCGACCGCGACCTGCTGCTCAAGGTCATCCGGAACCCGGAGGTCACGTTCAAGGTCGAGCCGCAGAACACGCTCGGGCTCGGGCAGTTCATGCACCGGGTCGGCGCGATCCGGAACGAACCGAAGACGCCCGACGACTACTTCTTCGCCAATCCCCGTATCGCGACGGGCAGCTGAGCGGATGAGCCTGGTCGAGGAGCACCACGATCTTGCGACGGGGCAGCGGCATGGGGCGGTTCAGCCGAGCCCCCGACACGACGAAGCTCTGACACCGCAGGCGTCCCTGCCGGCGCCGCTGCTGCGGGTGTCGGACCTGACCCTGGAATACCACACCCCGGAACGCGTGGTCCGGGCGACCCACCGGGTCGGGTTCGATGTCTACGAGGCGGATCGCTTCATCCTGCTCGGCCCCTCGGGTTGCGGCAAGTCCACCCTGCTCAAGGCGATCGCCGGCTTCATCCCGCCGGTGGAGGGATCGATTACCCTCGGCGGCGAGCTCGTGCGCGGGCCGGGGCCGGACCGCATCGTGGTCTTCCAGGAATTCGACCAGCTGCCGCCGTGGAAGACCGTCCTGCAGAACGTGGCCTTCCCGCTGCGTGCCGCCGGTCTCCTCGGCCGGCGCGAGGCCGAGTCCCGGGCGCGGCACTACATCGACAAGGTCGGCCTCACGCCCTTCGCCGACAGCTACCCGCACCAGCTCTCCGGCGGCATGAAGCAGCGGGTTGCCATCGCCCGCGCGCTCGCCACGCAGCCCAAGGTGCTGCTGATGGACGAGCCCTTCGCGGCCCTCGACGCGCTGACCCGGCGCAAGATGCAGGAGGAATTGCTGGCGCTCTGGGAGGAGGTGCGCTTCACCCTGCTGTTCGTCACGCATTCGATCGAGGAGGCGCTCGTGGTCGGCAACCGGGTGGCGCTGCTCTCGCCCCATCCCGGCCGGATCCGGGGCGAGTACAACAGCCACGCCTTCGACCTGACGAGCGTCGGCAGCGACGCGTTCCAGGCCGCGATTCGGCGCCTGCACGAGCGCCTGTTCGAGACGCCCCCCGACCCCTCCGGGCCGGCGGCCCCAGCGCGATGACTCAGCACGTCCGCCCGCCGATCCGCTGCGAATACGACCTTGTGCTCCCGCCCTTCGTGGAAGCTCCGGTCGTGCGCGTGCTGCCGCTGTCGACCCGGATCTGGCAGCAGGGCTGGCTCCGCAAAGGCCTGATCCTGGTCGCGCTCGCCCTCGTCTGGGAGGCGCTGGCGCGCTGGCAGGACAACGACCTCCTGCTGCCCGGCTTCGGCGCCACCCTGTCGGCCCTCGCGGAGGGCCTGGGCAGCGGAGAACTCCTGGCGCGGGCCCGGATCTCCCTCACGGTGCTGGCGGAAGGGTACCTCGGTGGCGTGGTGCTGGCCTTCGGCCTGACGACGCTCGCGGTCTCGACCCAGTTCGGCCGTGACCTGCTCTCGACCCTGACCGCGATGTTCAACCCGCTGCCGGCCATCGCGCTGCTGCCGCTGGCCCTGCTCTGGTTCGGGCTCGGATCCGGCAGCCTGATCTTCGTGCTGGTCCACGCGGTGCTGTGGCCGCTGGCGCTGAACACGTTCGCGGGTTTCCAGGGCGTGCCCGAGACCCTGCGCATGGCCGGGCGCAATTACGGCCTGACCGGTCTGGCTTATGTCTGGCAGATCCTGATCCCGGCGGCCCTGCCGGCGATCCTGTCCGGGCTCAAGATCGGCTGGGCTTTCGCCTGGCGCACGCTGATCGCGGCCGAGCTGGTCTTCGGCGCCGCCTCCGGTCAGGGCGGGCTCGGCTGGTACATCTACCAGAACCGCAACGAGCTCTATACCGACCGGGTCTTCGCCGGCCTCTTGCTGGTCATCGCGATCGGGCTCATCGTCGAGAACGTCGTGTTCGCGACGTTCGAGCGGCTCACGGTCCGGCGCTGGGGCATGGTGCGCTGACGCGGCGCGGCCCTCCTCCAACCCCGATGGGCCGATGACACAGGATACGCTTCGCCTCGGTGCCTTCTTCTACGCCACCGGGCATCACGTGGCCGGATGGCGCCACCCGTCGAGCGAAGCCGATGGCGGGCTCAATCTCGAGCGCTATGTCGGCTGGGCGCGCCGGGCCGAGGCCGCGAAGTTCGATCTGGTGTTCCTCGAGGACGGAACCGGTATCCGCGACGGCAACCTGCGCTCGAGCGAGCGCACCGCCCGCTCGGCCCATTTCGAGCCGGTGACGTTGCTGTCGGCGCTGGCGGCAGTCACGAGCCGGATCGGGCTCGTCGCCACCACCTCGACCAGCTTCAACGAGCCCTACAACGTCGCCCGGCGCTTCGCCTCGCTCGATCATCTCAGCGGCGGACGGGCCGGCTGGAACCTCGTCACCTCGACCACGGATGCCGAGGCCGCCAACTTCGGCACCGATCAGATCGCCCGCCACACCGACCGGTACGAGCGCGCTGAGGAGTTCGTCGACGTCGTCCTGGGCCTTTGGAGCACCTGGGACGACGGGGCGGTGATCATCGACCGCGCCTCGGGCCAGTTCTCGAAGCCGGACGGGTTCCGGCCGCTGAATCACCGCGGCAAGCATTTCGAGGTCCGGGGTCCGCTCAACATCTCGCGCACGCCCCAGGGGCAGCCGGTGCTGGTCCAGGCCGGGTCGTCGGGGCCCGGCAAGGATCTGGCGGCGCGCACCGCCGAGATCGTGTTCACCGCCAATCAGACATTGGATGAGGCGGTGGCGTTCTATGGCGACTTGAAGGAGCGGATGGGCCGTTTCGGCCGGGACCGGGACGACCTCAAGGTGATGCCGGGGCTGTTCCCGGTGGTCGGCCGCACCGAGGCGGAGGCGCGCGCCAAGTTCGACGCGCTTCAGGATTTGATCGACCCGGTGGTCGGCCTGGCCCTCCTGGAGCGCATGGTCGGCGGCTTCGACCTGTCGGGCTACGATCCCGATGGTCCCGTGCCGGAGCTGCCCGAGGCCGAGGGTGCGAAGTCGCGCCAGCAACTGATGTTCGACCTCGCCCGCCGGGAGGGCCTGACCCTGCGCCAGCTCTACCTGCGCATCGCCGGAGCCCGGGGCCATTCGCAGATCGTCGGAACGCCCGCCCAGATCGCCGACGAGATGGAGGAGCGCTTCCGGGCCAAGGGCGCCGACGGCTTCAACATCATGCCTGCGACCCTGCCCGGGGGCCTCGACGACTTCATCGAGCTGGTGCTCCCCGAGCTGCGCCGCCGAGGCTTGTTCCGCAGCGAATACGAGGGCCGGACACTCCGGGACCACCTGGGCTCGCGCCCGCCCGCCCGGGCCGCAACGGTTCCGGACGATCCGGCCGGCGTATGAATTCGAAGCCGGTTTTGCGGGGTGGCTGTCGATTGAGCAAAGTCATGCGTGTTCCGCCTGAGACCTGAAGAACGCTGTTCTCCGAAGCGGCCGAATAAAAGCGTTCGTTTCGTTTGACCGCCGGTGCTGGGATCGACACGATCATGGCTCCGCAGCGCATCTTCCTTGCAGGCCCGCGACGAGCGGGATCGGATCTCGACCGTCCCCCGTGGGACGGCAGGATCCACTGGCCGGGTGTGCAGCGGGATTGAGCGGATGCGGGCTTGGGCCTCGCCGCCACCGAGACGGAGCACGGCTTAGCTTTGACCATGACCCTGAGCGACGATATCCGAGATTATGAGCCGCCTCACGGTTTCGATCCGCAGTCTGCCTGTGCGGAGAGCCGGATGCGTGGCTACATCGCTGCGTCCGCGGCGTTGATCTGTCTGATCGGGTGGATCCTGCATTGATGGCAGCTGCAGCGGGGTGCCAGGCATTCGTTCGTCCGGCGAGGCGTAGGCCCGGCCCAATTGCCTTGCACCAGGTTCCAAGCCGCCCATCGCGAACACGGAGGGCGATGCGATGAGTCAGGACGATCCGAAAAGGCACCCCGCCGATCGGCGACGTTTTCTCACGCAAAGCGCCGCGGCGGCGGCAGGCCTTCTGGCTGGCAGCGGTACACCCGGCCGCGGCTGGGCCGAGGAAGCATCGCCGCCCGACATCCCCCCTTGGATGAAGGCCCCTGGCGCCGATGTCGGCAGCCAGACCTACGGCCAGCCCTCGCGCTTCGAGAGCGGCCTCATCCGCAACGTGCCGAAGGTCCTGAAACAATACACTTCGGCCTCGAGCCGCACGCCGCTGCAGGACCTCGATGGCATCCTCACACCGAACGGGCTGTTCTACGAGCGCCACCACGGCGGCATCCCCGATATCGACCCTGCCCAGCACCGACTGCTGGTCCACGGGCTGGTGGAGACGCCCCTCGTCTTGACCCAGGATGACATCCGCCGCTTCCCCTCGGAATCGCGCATCCACTTCTTGGAATGCTCCGGCAATCCGGGCTTCGAGGCGATCAAGGCGGGCCGCACCGCCTCGGATCTGGTCGGCCTCGTCAGCTGCGCAGAATGGACCGGCGTCCGCTTGGCGACGGTGCTGCGGGAGGCCGGTCTCAAGCCCGACGCCCGCTGGGTCGTGGCCGAGGGGGCCGACGCCGCCGCGATGACCCGCAGCATCCCGATCGCGAAATGCCTCGACGACGCGTTGCTGGTCTACAGCCAGAACGGCGAGCGCCTGCGCCCGCAGCAGGGCTATCCCCTGCGGGTGCTTCTGCCCGGGTTCGAAGGTAACATGAGCGTGAAGTGGCTACGGAGGCTGAACGTAACCGCCGAGCCGGCATTCTCCCGGGAGGAGACGGCCAAGTACACCGACCTGATGCCGGACGGGACCGCACGACAATTCACCTTCGTCATGGAGGCAAAGTCGATCATCACGCGGCCTTCCGGCACGCAGCGAATCGCTCCAGGCTTCCACGAGATCACAGGCCTCGCCTGGACTGGCCGCGGCAAGATAACCAGCGTGCAGGTTTCGGTCGATGCCGGCAGGACTTGGCAGGACGCCGCCCTACAGGAGCCGGTCCTGAACCGGGCGCTGACCCGGTTCCGCCTCCCCTGGACCTGGAATGGGGAGCCGACGACCATCGCAAGCCGGGCGATCGACGAGACCGGGTACGTCCAGCCGAGCTTCGAGGGCCTTGTATCGATACGCGGGCTCAACTCCTTCTACCACAACAACGCGGTTGTGCCCTGGCGCATCGCTGCAAGCGGCGAGGTCGCCAATGGCTACGCTTGAAGAGCGGGCCCTGATTGCCGCACTGTTCCTGTTTGCAACGACCGCGGCCGCCGATGCGGCCGAGCGCCTCGGGATCGGCCGGCCGGCGGCGGAGGCGGAGATCGCGGCCTGGAACATCGACATCGACCGCGACGGCCGAAAACTACCGCCGGGCAGCGGCAGCGTCGCCCAGGGACGCTCGGTGTTCGAGGCGCAATGCGCGTCCTGCCACGGGAGCCACGGCGAGGGTGGAACCGGCGAGAGACTGGTCGGTGGCCAGGGAACGCTGGCCACGGTCAAGCCGATCAAGACCGTCGGCAGCTTCTGGCCCTACGCGCCGACGCTGTTCGACTACATAAGGCGCGCAATGCCTTTGAATGCACCACAATCCCTGAGTGACGCGGACGTCTACGCAGTCTCGGCCTACATCCTCCACCTGAACGGCGTCGTGGCGGACGGGGCGGTCCTGGATGCCGGCACCTTGGCCGCGATCCGGATGCCGAACCGTGACGGCTTCGTGGCCGATCCCCGGCCGGATGTGAAGCCCTGACCCATCGGCGCGAACACGGGCCTATTCATCGTCCCCAACGATCCGACGCTGACCGGCTCAGCCTGCCATTCCGCCGCCAGAACGGCGGGGATTACGCGATCCCGTCAATGGAGTTGCGTCCCGAGCGGGTCAGACTGAACCTCACCGGTTTCGCAGCCCATATCGAGCTACCGGATTAACATGTTCAGCAAGGAAGGCATCGAAGCTGATAGCGGGACGGCAGACTCCCCCAAACCTCGATGTCGATCTCTGCTCCATCGGCGGCCTGGAAGCGGACCTTCCCAAGGTCTGCATAGTGTCGTGAGCGGGCGCGACGGCAGTGTCTGCTTCTTCTAACTCCCGCCTGGGAGCGGGCCGTCGCAAATCCACCCGTCACAGACATTTATAGGGGCTATTTGCAACGACGGGCTCTGGCCGTAAGCAGCCGGTACGCCGTATAAAAGTTTTAGTAATAAAGCGGACCTTTGCGCGAATTCGTTGTCCCTTCAGCGCAGCAGCGATCGACTACTGCAATCTATCTCATCCGATTTCCGACGCTGCTTTTTGCTGCAGACCGCTTCGGTCGATTTTGTTGGTCGAGGCCAGCAGCATCGTATCAAGGAACCAGACCCGCCGCGGATGTTGATAAGCAGGGGCGTTGGCCAGGACGTGCTGCTTGATCGCAGCCTCGTCGCCTCGGGCACCCGGGCGCAGCACGACGAAGGCCACCGGCTTGGTGCCCTTGATCGCGTCCTCGACCGGGACCACACAGGCCTGCAGCACGTCCGGGTGACTCTCGATGACCAGTTCGACCTCGCCCGGGAAGATGTTCTCGCCGCCTGAAACGAACATGTCGTCTGTCCGACCGAGGACGGTATGGAAGCCGTGCTCATCACGGCGGAAGATATCACCGGTGTCGTAGTAGCCGTCAGTGGTGATCGGCGACGGCGTATCCGGCCTGTTGTGATAACCCAGCATGAGGGCCGGGCTGCGTATCTGCAGCACCCCGGTTTCTGGGGCCTTCGGGCCGACAAGACGCACGGAGATGCCTGGATGTGGGTAGCCCACGGAGGCTATTGGCGTTGGCAGTCCGTTGGGGTGATGCGTGAACACGATCGGCCCGCCCTCGGTGGTGCCGTACGCGTTGATGATCCGAGCATTAGGCAGGAGCGCCCGGATCTGGAGCGCTAGCGTGTCGTTGACTGGCGCAGAGCCCATCCGCACCACGCGCACGCTCTTCAGATCGGCCTGCGCGAGAGTATCGACCTCCCGCAGCATCATAGCGATCATCGGCGGTACCGCAGTCAGCCACGTGCAGCGATGCTGGCTGATGGCCTGGATGTAAGCCCGGGCCTCGAATTGTGGCAGCAGCACCATGGTGGCGCGGGACGCGCAGACTAGGAGTGCTAGCGCCAGCGCGTTCATGTGGTAGAGCGGCGCCGCAATCAGGACCCGGTCCTCCCGCAGGTCGTCCTCCGCCATGCGCGTGCGGGCTACCCAGAGATGACTGGCGTGTGAGAGCATCACGCCTTTCGGACGGCCGGTGGAGCCGGACGTGTACAGAAGCAGGCCCATTTCGTCGGGACGCGGGTCTACCGGGTCGAACGGACCCGGATCGAGCCAGGGTCCGATCCCATTCTCACCCACGGCATCAAAATTGGCGACGCGCAAATCCGGCGGTAGGTCGACGGGAAGCTGCACGCGCCGCGCTGCATCACAGACGACGAGACGCGCGCCGCAATCGACAAGTACGCGCCGGATCGTGGCTGCAGGGAACTTGTAGTTCACCGGCGTCGGGACGATTCCAGCGCGCATCGCCCCTAGCAGGAGCGCGATGAATTCGGGTCGATTGGCCGACAGTATCGCGACGCGCTCGCCCCGGCGCAGGCCGCCGCGGAGCAGGCCGCGAGCGAAGGCGTCGGCCATGGCGTCGAGGACAGCTCTGGACAGAATGGCCGGCTCAGCTCCCGAATGCAGCCCGATGATCATGGCTGCATCGGCATCGCCGGTGCGGTCGATAAGGTCACCGAGATTGATCACGGGGCGCATCGGGCGCTCCTGCAGCAAAGCTTGAGCTGGAATTCCGGCAGCGCCAGTTCCGCCTCCTCGGAGGAGACCCAGGTCCAGTCCGCGTCCGGCATGGCGCGAACTCGGGCCTCCAGCTCGATCAGGTCGGTAAAGTGCAGCACCAGGCTGGCGAAGTGCGCCGCCGGACCCGACTTGATCGTCACGCGGGTCTCACCCAGGCGAATGGTCCACGCCCCCTCGGCCCCCTCGGCCCCCTCGGCCTCCTCAGCCGTCGCGCCGCAGGCGGCGGCGTAGCGCGGTGCATCCGCCTCGGGGTCCAGACTCGTGACCGTAAGACCTCCAATGCCGCAGAAGCCGTTCGGGTGCGCGAACCAGGTCTCCTGCCAGACCAGATCCGGGGTTAGGTGCTGGCAATGGTAGATCCGGACCGCTGGAAACATCCGCGTGGGCAGGCGCACCGTCCGGAAGCGAGCTTCCTCAATCCTGTCTCCGAGGGTCACCGGCCGCGAGAACGCCACTGGCAGCCCGACCGGCAAGCCGGCCGCCGTGAGCTGCGCGAAGATCTCGTCCGCGTCGCTGCTCGCTAGGACCAGCCCGTTCAGCCCGAACGGGCTGTCAAGCACGTCCTGTCGCTGTGGGCCGTCCTCGGGAACACCTATCAATTCTAGATAGGCGCCGGGCGTCATCATCAGGTGATTGATGGATCCGAGGGAGTGGCGCCCAAGCGGGGTCAACTGGAAGCCAAGAGCGGTGAACAACGCCGCCGCGGCATCCATGCGCCGAAGGACGTTGATAACCACGTGGTCGAGGGCGGGATCCGGAAGGGCCGCCCTTTCCGCGCAACCGCTCATTTTGGCGGTGCGGTCATGTAGACGCCGCGGCCACTGGCGAGCAGCCGGCCTTCGGCGTCGAGGATCTGCGCCTCGGCCACCGAGAGCTGGCCGCCGAACTTCACCACCATGCCCCGGCAGGTCAGGTCGCCCTTCATCGCCGGGCGGTGATAGTCGACGCGCAGGTCCACGGTCGGCACGCCGCGACCGGTCTTGGACACCAGCGCCCAGTCGGCGGTCAGATCGACCAGGGTCGCCAAGATGCCGCCATGGACGTAGCCGCGCTCGGCGTTGACGACCCATTCGGGACGCCAAGTCGCCTTCAAGGTGATCTCGCCCTCGCCGACCGAGACGACGGACAAGCCGAGCCAGTGGTGGAACGGCCCACGTAGGAGCAGGGCCTCCACCTCTTCCCGGCTCAGGGGCGCGGGTGTCTGGGTATCTGACATAGCGGTTGCTCCTACGGCGTGACGACGATCTTGCCCATGACTTCGCGGTCGCGGATCATCCGCAGGCCCTCGGCGGCCTCCTCCAGGGGCAGGATTTTGTCGATCGTGGGCTTCAGGGTGCCAGCCTGGATCATGTCCATCAGGGCCGCGAGATCGTCGTCGTAGAAGCTGTTCGAGCCGATCACCTTCAGCTCGAAGCTCCAGATGTAGCGGAGATCCTCCTTCGGATCGTGCCCCGCGGTGGCGCCGCAGACCAAGAGCGTGCCGCCGCGCTTGAGGCATTTGAGCGAGGGCACCCAGGTGTCGCCGCCGGTGAAATTGATCACCACGTCGACGCCGCCCTCATAAGTCCGGCGTTGCGGCTTGCCGTAGGTCTGGATCGCCCACTTCGAGAAGTCGGTCTCACGGTAATTGACCACGTGATCGGCCCCAAGCGCCGTCAGCGCCTCCATCTTCTCGGCGCTGCCCGCGCAGGCGATCACTTCGGCGCCGAGCTGCTTGGCCAGCATCACGCAGCCGGTGCCGACGCCGCCGCTGGCGCCCAGAATCAGGACCTTGTCGCCGGCCTTCACGGTATTGTGGGTGATCAGCATCCGGTGGGCGGTGCCGTAGGCCACGGGTAGCGAGGCAGCGTCCGCGTAGCTCACGTCGGGCGGCATCGCGATCAGTTGGCTCGTCGAGACCCGACAATACTCGGCCATGCCGCCGTCGAGCATCTCGCCCATTAAGCCCTTGGCCTTGTTCAGCGGGTTGACCAGCACCCGGTCGCCGACGCGCCAGCCCGCGACGCCGGCGCCGAGCTCAACGATCTGGCCGGCCATGTCGAGGCCGATCACCACCGGCATCGGCACCTTGATGCCGGGCATGCCCTTCACGGTGAACACGTCGTGGTAGTTGAACGAGGACGCGCCCACCCGGATGAGGACCTCGTCGGGGCCCGGAGCGGGCTTCGGGTAGTCGGCAACGACCTTCAGCGTGTCGATGTCGCCGTGCGCCTCCAGCACGAGAGCTCGCATCGTGTCTGACATGGGGGACCTGTTTCCTCTCGGTAAAGCGTTGGGTCTTCTTGCCGACAGTTAGGGGATGGCCTTCGACTGCTCGTAGGGGGCCGGCACGAGGGCCCCCTCAGGCAGGCTACCCTGGACGGCGCCGACCGCCTTGAAGACCTCGAATTCCCGCTTGAGCGACGCGATGTCGGCAGGTTCCAAGCTGACGGTGTAAATGCCGTCCCAGAGCGCCGCGTAGGCCGCGGCATCGGTGGCGCTCAGATTGGCGGAGGCCATCAGGATCGTGGCCACGCCGGGCTTGTCCGCCTTGCCGTATTCGAAGGCCTTGCGCATCGCCACGACCACCTTGGCGGCGCCCTCCGGATTCTGCGCCATCCAGGCATTGCGCATCAGGCCGACGCCGAGCACGGGCGGGGCGTCCTGCTGGGTGAGACGCCTCCATTCCTCGCGAAACGTCCCGAGCCGGCGCATCTTGAAGTCCGGCAGAAGCGCCAGGGTGACGGTCCGCAAGGCGGCCGCGTCGATGTCCTTTTGGATGAGGAATTGTGCCAGCCGTGAGTCGTTGCCCGGCACCGCCTGATAATCGGCGGGCTTGAGCCCGTGATTGCCTTCGAGAATCGCGGCCGCGATGGCGGCGGTCCCGCTGCCCGCCGGCGACGTGCCGATCTTCTTGCTCTTGAGATCCGCAATCGACCGGATCGGCGAATCCGCCGGCACGACGAAGTCGAGATCGGCCACCTGAGTCGCCAGTACGATGCTGAGTGGCAGGCCGTCGGCGATGACGCTCAGCGAGGTCCCGGCGCTCGCCGCGATGGCGAAATCGATGGCGCCGGCCGCCATCGCCTTGGTGGGTGCGTTGACGTCCGGAAACTTGACGTATTCCGGCGTCAGCCCCTGCTTCTCCATGAATTGGCCGGCTTCGAGCACCGCGCCGAAGCCGAGGCTGATGCCCGAGCTCCAGTATCCGATGCGGACGCTCTGCGCCTGGGCGCGGGCGGGCAACGCTGCCGCGAACAGCGCGCAGGCGAGAAGGGCACCAATCCGTGTCAATGCGGACTCCTGAACTCGGGTAGCGGGGCGACGAGGGGGACCGGGGCCGCGCTCATGCCGGGCTGGCCTTCTTCCATGCAAACAGGCGCCTCTCTGCCGGCTTGAGGACCAGGGTCTCCAGTCCGATCATCAGGGCGACGAGGGTGAGGGTCCAGGCGAAGACCTGATCGGTCTGCACGAGGTCAGCGGCCTGACGCAGCCGGTATCCGATGCCGCTGCTCGCCCCGAGGCTTTCGGCCACCAGCACCACCCGGGCGCCGAAGCCGATAGCGAGCCGGGCGCCCGAAAAGAAGGCTGGCAGGATGGTCGGCAGGTAGATCTTGGTCAGCACCTTCCGCCGGGGCATGCGGAAGGTGCGGGCGAGTTCAAGATGCTCGGCGCTGACCGTCCGGGTGCCCTGCCAGACATTCGTCAGGATCAGCGGCATCGCGGTCATGAACACCACGAAGATCGTGGTCCAGTTCGACAGCCCGAACCAGATCAGCGCGAAGATCGCCCAGATCGCCGACGAGACAGTGTTCATCACCGTGAGCACCGGCTCGAAGAACCCGCCAAGCGCCCGGCTTGCACCCAGCGCGAGGCCCAGTGGCAGGCCGACCAAGGCGGCGAGCGCAAAGCCCGCAGCGACGCGGCCGAGGGTGATGCCGAGATCGGCGGCAAAGCTCGGCGTGGCGACGAGACCGGTCCAGGCCGTCCAGACGCGGGCCGGGCTCGGCAGGACGAAGCTCGGCGCGTGGAGAGAGCCTACATACCAGGCGGCTAGGGCCAGCCCGATCAGGGCCAGACGCTGCAGGAGCGTGCCGCCATGGGTGCGGACGAAGCCGGCCTTCGGGCGGCGCAGCACCGCTTCGGGCGTTCGAACTAGCATGGGACCGGCTCCCCAGAGAGGGCGAGGCGCAGGTGGCGGACCTGTTCGGTCACCGCCTCCGAGAGCGGATCCCGCGGGCGGTCGAGGGCAACCTTCTGAACGAGGCGCACGCGACCCGGATACGGCTGCAGCACGACGATCCGGTCGGCCAGCACCACCGCCTCTTCCACGTCGTGGGTCACGAAGATCAGAGCCATCGCCCGCAAAGCCGCGATGCGCAGCAACTCGGAATGCATCTGGGCGCGGATCGTCGGATCGAGCTTTGAGAACGGCTCGTCGAGTAGCAGGAGGCTCGGCTCGGTCACGAGGCTGCGGGCCAGGGCGACCCGGCTGCGCATGCCGCCGGAAAGCTCGTGCGGGTAGGCATCGCGGAAGCGCGACAGGCCGACGAGGTCGAGAGTCTCGTCGACGCGCCGGCGGCGCTCGGCGGCCGGCATGCTGCCGGCCTCCAGCCCAAAGGCGACGTTCTGTACCGCCGTGCGCCACGGCAGGAGCCGGTCCTCTTGGAACATGTAGGTCATGGCGCGCCAGTTTCGGAATTCCCGGGCCGCCGTGCCGAACAGGCGCACGCCGCCGGCATCCGGCTCGATCAGCCCGGCGATGATGTTCAGCAGCGTGCTCTTCCCGCAACCCGACGCGCCGACGATCGCCACCACCCCCCGCTGCGGCACCGTCAGGTCGATGTCCTGGAGGACGTGGAGCGGCGCGCCCTCGCGCTGGCCGAACCACTTGCCGACATGGTCGATCTCGACCGCGTTCACCGCCCGCTCCCGTCCGCCTGGACAGACGCGACCGGCCCGATCACGGCGGTGTCGCGCAGGCTCGCGATCACCTTCTCCAGGGTCATGGCGCGGAACGTCTCGACGTGGCGGCGCGCCACCATGGCGGCGCTCTCGGCGTCCCCCGCCACGAGATGCTCGATCATGGCGGTGTGGTCGTTCTCGATGTTGGGCCGCACGCCCTGCACGCCAAAGCCGAGCGCTACGAGGCGGGTCATCTCGTCGAGAAGGCCCGAGAGGGCGCGGCAGAGCCGCTGATTCCCGGACGCGACGGCGATCGCCATGTGGAAGCTGCGGTTCGCTTCCAGGAAGAAGTCGATCTGGTTGCCGACATCGACGTCGATGCGTCGGCGGCAGGCTTGTTCGAACCGCTCCAGCTGCCCTCGGTTCACCCGCCCGGCGGCACCGCGGGCCGCCAGCGGCTCCAGCTCGGTGCGCAGGGCGAAGATTTCGTCCACGTCCTTCACGGTGACCGGCGCGACCCGGTAACCGTGCCGCGGCATAGAGGCAACGAAGCCGTCCTGCGTAAGGCGCTGGAGCGCGATCCGGCAACTGGCCTTGCCCAGCGCGAAGCGCTCCATAAGCTCCGTCTCGGTGAACCGCGTGCCCGGCAGCAGGCGACAGGAGACGATCTCCCGCCGGAGGGCGTCATAGGCTTGGTTCGCCTTCAGTGTGGCCGACGGCAAGCCCACCACACTCATCGGCTGGATGGACGCCAGTTCGGCGTACGGCTTCCGCATGAACCCTCTGAGACACTTACCTGCCCTGGTGAGCATCCTACAAAGGCATGGAGTGTGCCAGCCCTAACGCCAGCCTATCGATGCGTTTGCCGCCAATTTGATTGCTTCAATCTCGATTGGCGAATTTCCGCGAAAGTATTTGCCGACAATAAGCCGCCAAGAAGCATATAAATCTCTTGCCAAAAATCACTAAGTGCTAGTGCCTCTACGAAGACGAAATCGAACAGCTGGCAGCGGGTAGATTGGCTTTCATCGGCCGGTCGGCGGCGCGTAGCGCGGGGGCGGCGCAAACGGGTGCAGACGTTCGAGTTCGGCCGCGAAGGCAAGCGTCGTCCGGTCTTCGAGATACGGCCCGATGATCTGAATGCCGATCGGCAGGTGACCATCGAAGCCAATCGGGACCGCCGTCGCCGGCAGGGAAGGCAGCGTTGCCAACCCAGCCCAGAACAACTGATCGTTGTAGTCGACCGCGTGTCCGTTAATCTGCAGGACGCGCTCTTCCCGCGGTCGCGCCTCGTCGATCGGGAAGGCGGCGCAGACCGTGACCGGGGCGAGGAGGACGTCGTAGCGCTCGAAGAAAGCTGCCCAATCCCGCTTCAGAGCGGCCCGGCGCTCTTCGGCCAGGATCCAGTCGCGGTGGCGCTGCGCGTGCGCTTGGGCCATCCGCGCGACGTAGGGCGTCGCGTTCGAGCCCGTTTCCGTGAGGCGAAGAACGGCATCCTCGAAAACCGCCTGCGGAAGGCGAGCCGAAGCCGATCCGCGCAATAGCTGAAGATAGGTCGCGTGATGCGCTGCATGATCGTGGAAGGGAAGCGCGTCGGCCGTGACCCGGGCACCGAGGCCCGCGAGGCGCTCGGCTAGGGCCCGGATCGCGGCCCTGATTGGCTCGTCCACTTCGGCGACGGGCGAGTCGGTCACGTAGGCTACCCGGAACTCGGCCAGGTGCGTTGCCCGCGGCGCCGGGAGGTCCAGGTGCCAGGCCTTGGCGGACGGCCCCGCCGATCCCGCGATGACGTCGAGCGCGCAGGTGAGGTCTGCGACAGTCCGGGCGAGCGGGCCACTCACTACGAGGTCGTTGTCAAGGAGGCTTGTCCCGCGCTCGTTGCCAGAAACGGGGACGATGCCGGGTGTCGGCTTGTGGCCGTAGACCCCGCAGAAATGGGCCGGAAACCTGATCGAGCCGCCCGCATCGCTCCCGAGTTCAAGCGGAACAAGCCCCGCGGCGAGCGCCGCGCTCGATCCTCCGGACGAGCCGCCTGGTGTCCGGTCTAGATCCCATGGATTGCGAGTGGTGCCATAGATCGCGTTGTAGCTCTGCCAGTCGAGAGCGTTGATCGGCACGTTGGTCTTGCCGAAGATGATCGCGCCGGCCGCCTGCAGCCGTTCAACGATGACGGCGCTGTGCGTCGGGATCGCCTCCGTCAGGACCGGATCGCCGTAGGTCGTCGGCCAACCGGCGACATTGTTCGTTTCCTTCACGGTCATCGGGAGTCCGTGAAGCGGTCCCCAGATCTCTCCGCGAGCCAGGGCGGCGTCGGCCGCGTCGGCGCGCTCCCGCGCCGCCGGAAGATCGGTGAAGATGATCGCGTTGATCTGGGGATTGAGACGCTCCACGCGGTCGAGGTGAAACTCGAGCAGCTCACGAGCCGTGAATTCGCGGGTTTTCAGGCGCCGAACGAGTTCAGAAGCTGATACGAAGGCGAGCGCCTCCGTCAGCATCAAATTCAGGCTCATGCGCGCTCTCCCTGCTTCGATTGATCCGGCGCCTGCTCCCAAAAGACGATCCGCCTTTGAGCGAAGCGCACGAGCGTACTCCCGACGATGCCGAACCCGGCAAGCATCAGGACGCCCGCGAACATGGTGGCGACGTTCATGTTCACCGTCGCGGAGCCGATCAGGTAGCCAACTCCTTTCTCTGCGGCGACGAACTCGCCGACGATCGCGCCGATGAGCGCCAGCACGATCCCGATCTCAAGGCCTGCGCAGATCGCCCCTGCGGCCGCCGGAAGCTTCACGTGCAGAAAGATCCACCAGCCCGGGCGGGAGAACGAGCGGGCCATGTCGATGAGCTCGGGGTCGGTCCGGCGGATGCCCGCGATCGTGTTCACGAGGAGTGGGAAGAAGCAGATTAGCGCGACCAGCACGACCTTGGAGGCGAGACCGAAGCCGAACCAAACCAGGATCAGTGGCGCGAGCGCGACCTTGGGCATGGCTTGGATCGCCACGATGTAGGGGAAGACGAAGCGCTCGAAGGGCCGGCTTTCGGCCACTAAGATGCCAATCATGATGGCTGCGACCGACCCGATGCCGTAGCCGAGGAGCGTCGACGTTAGGGTGTACTGGATGTGAGGCCCGTACTCGCCGCTGACGAGCCCAGTCCACAAGGCGCGACCGACAGAGACCGGATCCGGCAGCAGGTAGCTCGGCAGTCCTCCCGGTCCGGTGACGTAGGTCCATACAGCCAGCACCAGGGCTAGCGTAATCAAAGGCGGGACGACGTTGCGGAGGAGGATCATGCGGCGTGGGCTCCCTTCCGTGCGGCTTCGTCGAAGAGCCGCCGGAGTTCGAGCGCGAGGGTCCCGAACTGCGAGCCGCTAAGCGTCTCGAGAGTGCGCGGACGCGGCAGGGGCACCTGCATGTCGGCGAGGATGCGTCCCGGTCGCCCCGCGAGCACGACGACCCGGTCAGCCAGGAATAGCGCCTCGGGTATCGAGTGTGTGACGAACAGGGCCGTGCGGCGTTCCTCCATCCAAAGCCGCTGCAACTCGAGGGAGAGGTGCTCCCGAGTCATAGCGTCCAGGGCCGAGAAGGGCTCGTCGAGCAGCAGGAGGCGCGGATCGTGCAGCAGCATCCGCGCTAGCCCGACCCGCTGGGCCATGCCGCCAGAGAGCTGGCTCGGATAAAGTTTCGAGTTGTTGGAGAGGCCGACGGTCGCCAGCAGCGCGTCGGCGCGCGCGACCTCGTGAGTTGACGCCGCGCGCGCGAAGCCGGCCGGTAGCAGGACGTTGTCGTGCACGGTCCGCCACGGCAGGAGCATCGGCTTCTGGAACACCGTGCCGACGTCGCGGCGCGGGCCGGTCACCGGTGTGCCGTCGATCCGGACGCTTCCGCCCTGCGGCCGAACCAAGCCGGACAAAAGCTTCAGCAACGTGGACTTGCCGCCGCCCGACGGCCCGAGGATCGCGACGAAGGCCCCAGCCTCTACCGAAAGCGACAGGTTTTCGAGGATGGGAGCTCCGGCAGACCCACGATAAGCGAAGCGAACGGCCTCGAGGCGGACATGGTCGAGATCGGGCGCGTCCGTCATTTCAGCGCGCGCGCCTGCGCCTCGAGGGCCGCGCGGTCGAACCGTGCGAAGCCCGGCACGAGGGCGTTTGAGAAATAAGCATCGAGGGGCAGGTCGGCCGTCGCGAACTCGCCGTAGCGGTGCATCTCGTAGACATAGGCCGAGATGATCGTCAGGTCGAAGGCGCCCGGAACGCGGGCGGCGCCGGCCTCGTCTCGCATCACCGGCTCAATCCACCGCCTGAGCAGCCGGACGCTCGAATCCAGGGCCTTGTCGCGGTCCGCCTGCGGCGCCACAGATGGATTCTTGCGCCAGAACGCCTCGATGCATGCTTTCGGGTTGAGGTCGCATACGGCGAGCGCCTTCGTCCAGGCCCGCCCAAAGCGCTCAAGAAGCGCGGGGTGCTGATCCAGCGTCGAGCGGTGTGCGAGGAACCCGTTGACGACCATACGTCGGAAAACGGGTGGATAGTCCAGCCGGCGCGCTGGAATCCCCTGATCCTCCATGATGTCGATCCAGGAGCTGTTGAAGTTGAGCGCCTGGACGCGATCCTCTCGCAAGGCGTGGAAGCCGGCCCCGAGCACACCGGCCGCCACGATGCTGACATCCCGTCCGGGCTCCAGGCCGACTGAGCGCATCAGTGCGCGCGTCTGAGGGATCGTTCCCCAGGTCAGCGCCCCGACGCCGATCCGCTTGCCTTTCAGGTCGGCGAGGCTGCGGATGCCGGAATCGGCGCGGACAGCGAGTTCGAGCGTGTTGCGGGGCCCGGCATTGTAGAAGTAGGCGACCGGCAGCGGCGGCTCGGCCGCTTTGTGCGCGCTGAGCAGAGTTTCGGGCAGTGGTAGAGCGACCGTGATGGTCTTCTGAAGAAGCTGCGGAAGCAGTGCGCCGGCCCCGGGAAGTACTACGTAAGCGACGTCAAGATCTTCTTGCTTGAAGAAGCCGAGTTCCTCGGCGATCGCCTGAACACTGCCGTCGGTGACCGTAGGTGGTATGGCGAGGCCGACCTTAACGCTTTCGGAGGCATGCACCGGCGCCGAGAGGCAGAGACTCAGGGCGGCCGTTGCGGCAACCACCTGAAGCGGTGGCCGGGCCCTGAGGCGCATCCAAAATCGAGATTTCACAAGCCCGCGCACCTAGCTGTTCGTCGAGTCCGGCCGGTATATACGAAATACAACTTGATTAATGAGGAATTAAATTTCATTCATGGCCGAATTTATAGCTATTTAGTCCAATTTTTGGACAAACATTGCCCTGTCCTTTCCTGGCGCCGGATGCGGGCCTCCACCGGATGATGGCGCCAGACACGACATGAGGCCCGCGGCATCGGGCGCTTTTTTCCCGCTTGGGTCGATCACGCGCTAGCGCTTTTCGGCCTCAACGCCTTCGCGGAGGTCTTCTTGCACCAGCTATCCGATGGCATGGCACAGCGGGCGGACCTCGCCCGGACACTCGGCAACGAGCCGCGCCTGTTGCTTCTCGACGAGCCGCTGGGGAAGCTCGACGCCCAGCGTGGCTGGCCATGCGGCCAAGATCCTGCAGCCGTGGCGGGAGATTTTGGGCATCCTCACCCAGCCGACCTGTCGATCTATCGCTTGCTTCCTTGCCTCAAACGTCAGTTTGCTACCTCGGCAAGATT
>Ga0182232_1000053_pt1 | contig 39471 bp, 31 predicted proteins | sample G6R1MG_30_FD_155484 | JGI IMG/M metagenome (GOLD analysis project Ga0182232, IMG submission 155484) | Phyllosphere microbial comminities from miscanthus, Michigan, USA - G6R3_NF_07NOV2016_LD2 MG | ecosystem: Host-associated > Plants > Phyllosphere > Phylloplane/Leaf | place: USA: Michigan... | reverse complement strand
TCCCGTACGGTCATGAAGTAGCGCACCATCGCCGGGTCGGTGACGGTGACCGGCCCGCCCCGGGCGATCTGCGCCTTGAACACCGGCACGACGGAGCCGACGGAGCCGAGCACGTTGCCGAAGCGCACGGCGATGAGCCGCGTCGCCGTCGCGCCGGGCTCGCATCCCTGCGCGGCATCGTGGGCCTGCGCCACCATCTCGGCGAAGCGCTTGGTGGCGCCGAGCTGCGATACCGGCTCGATGGCCTTGTCGGTGGAGATCATCACCAGGGCGCGGGCGTGCACGGCCAGGGTGGCCTCCGCGACGTTGATGGAGCCGAAGACGTTGGTCTTGATGCCCTCTGTCCAGTCGCGCTCGAGGAAGGGCACCTGCTTGAGGGCGGCGGCGTGGAACACGTAAGTCGGCCGGAACTCGGCGAAGACGGCGTTAAGTCGGTCGGCGTCACGGATGTCGGCCAGCACGCCCGTGACCCGGGCCTCGGCGAGATCGGGCCGGCTGAGGATGCCGTGGAGCGCCGGCTCCGAACTCTCCACCACCAGCACGGCGGAGGCGCCGAAGGCCACGGCTCGGGCGCAGATCTCCGAGCCGATGGAGCCGCCGCCGCCCGTCACGATCACCCGCGCCCCGGTGAGCAGACGCTCCAGGCGCGGCCGGTCGATGGCAACGGTGGGGCGCAGGAGCAGGTCCTCGATTTCCAGGGGTGCGAGGCCGGCGTCCCGCATGTTCTCGCCCAGACTCGTGACCCGCGACAGGGGTAGGCCGAGGCGGCGGGCGCGGGCGATGAGGTCGTCGGGCTCGGCCTCCGGCGCCAGGGCGCTCGGCACGGCGACGAGGCGGCGCACGGGCGTACCGTCGCGGGCGAGGTCCGCCACCACCCGCTCGAGGTCGGCGAAGGCGCCGAGCACGGGCACGCCGCGCATGGTCTGCCCGGTCTCGTCGGAGCGGGGGGACAGGATGCCCTTGGGGGCGAGGCGGCCCATGGTGCCGGATTCGATGGCCCGGACGAGGATCTCGATGTCGGTCCCGCGCCCGAGCAGAAGCGTCGGGGTGGTGGCCGCGCGAGCCTGGCTCTGCCGCGAGCGGGCATATTTGAGATAGCGGAATGCGAGGCGCGGGCCGCCGAGCAGGAAGATCTGCAAGACCCAATAGAGGCCGATGGCGATCTTTCCGAAGAAGTAGAACCCGTACATTGTCGTGGAGACGAGGACGTAGTCTATGACGAGGAGCGTCAGGGCGAGCACGCTCGCCGCCCGGACGATGCCGGCGAGATCCGGCAGGGACGCGAAGCGCCACTTCGTCCGGTAGAGCTTGAACCGGGTGTAGACGAACCCGGCAAACACCACGAAGGGGGGCAGCAGCAGGGGCAGCGCGTGCAGCCGTTCGGCGAGGAACTCGCCGTTGAAGCGGAAGACGAAGGTGAGGATCACGGCCAGGGCGGTCGCCACGCAATCGTGGACCACCATCACCGCGTTCTTGTAGGTGCGCTGCTGCATGAACTCCGGCCCATACGGGCTCCGGCCGAGGCGCGGTATCGGCGCCGCGCCCCTTCCTGTCAACGCGGTGTCAGGAGGCGGGACGGATCGCCCGCAGGACCGCGTCGTCTGTCTCGTCGATGTCGGGGGCGTCGATATGGCGAAACCGGGCCTGGATCAGGCCGAAGGCGCCGAAGGCGAAATGGCCCGCCGCCACGATCGCGAGCAGCACCCAGCCGTAGGGCTGTGCCCGCAGGGCCGCGAAGGCACCGGCTAGGCCCTTCACTTCCGATGAGGCCTGGTGCCAGGCGGCGGCGAGAAAGAACCCGCCGATGATGAGGAAGGCGATGCCGCGGGCGCCGTAGCCGAACTGTCCCACGGGCTTCGCCCACCGGCACTGGTCGGGCCCGAGCTTCAACCGGTCGGTGACCTTGCCGGTGGCGGCCTTGACGAGGAAGGCGACGCCGCCGGCCATGATGCCGAGACCGATGAACGCCACGAGCCAGAGGCCGAAGGGCTTCGCCAGGAGCCACGCGGTCCAGTCCTGCATCCCGTCGCCGCTTCGTGCGCGACCGAGGCCGAGGGCGAGGCTGCCGGCGGTGATGGCCAGACCCGTATAGATCGCGGCACTTCCGATATGGGCGGCGCGCACGACGAGTCCCTTCGCCGAGGTGCCGCGCCGGTCGGCGTCGGTCAGTCCCTCGACGAACCGCCACAGGGCGAAGCCGAGGAGGCCCACCGCGATGAATCCGACGAGAACGGGGCCGAACGGTCCGGCCAGGACCCAGCGGATGGCGCTCTCGCTGTCGTCGGCCCGCCCGCCGCGCCCGAGGGCGGCCAGCAGGGCGAGGCCACCGACGACGCAGTAGACGATGCCGCGGGCACCGTAGCCGAAACGGGCGAGGCGTTCGATGACGTTACGGCCGAGGCTGTGCACGGGAATCCTTGTGGCTGCGCCGAGGGTCACCCGACCGAACGCGCCACCTTGCCGGAGAGTGCCACGTAGAATCCGAGACCGTCGCCGGCCGGCAACGTCTGGAGGCGCTCCACCAGCCCCTTGCGCTTGGCGTCGAGGAGCAGCCGTCCGGTGGGCTGGAACAGGGTCTCGCCCCCGCCCTCGGGCGGCGGGTCGAGGCGAATCGCCACCGTCTTGCCTTTGCCGAATCGGCTCCGTTCCAGCATGTCGTTCAGGGATGCTTCGGCCGTCAGCCGGTTGGAGCCGCGCAGATCGAGCACGGATTCGGCGTCGGTGACGCCGAGGGACCCACGAAGCTTGTCGGCGTAGAAATCTTCGAAGTGAGGCAAGGGCGAAACCTCGGGTGGGCGAGCCGGGCGGCACGCGACGCCGGACCGGGAAATCCGGGCGGGGATGGCGCCGCGATCCTGAACGGTTCGGCCGCCTTCGTCCAGGCATCGGCGAGGGCGCGCCGATGGGATTCGCAGGGGTGCTTCAGAGGATGCGGCGGTCGAGGCGTAGGATCAGGCATGGGGCGCCGGCGGGGGTGGCCGGGGCGTGCGGGGCCCGGATCAGCAGCGCCTCGGCCTGGCCGAGGACGGAGAGCATGGACGAGTCCTGCCGGTTCTCCGGATGGACCACGGGCAGGCGATCTGGGGCCGTGTCGAGCCGGGCGCGCAGGTAATCCTGGCGGCCGTCATTGGCCGGCATGGCGTGGCCGAGGGTGGCGGGTTCACTGCGGTCCTCGCCGGCGCGGGGATCGCCCAGCAGGGCCCGGATCGCCGGCACCACGAACAGCAGGCCGCAGACGATGGAGGATACGGGATTGCCGGGCAGACCGATCACCGTGGTGGCCCCGAGGCGCCCGTGCATGAGGGGCTTGCCCGGGCGCAGGGCCACGCGCCAGAACCCGAGTTCCAACCCCTGGCGGGTGAGGGCCGATTGCACGAGGTCGTGGTCGCCAACGGAAGCGCCGCCGAGGGTGACGAGGATGTCGGCGCGGGCCGCGACCGCGCGGGTCAGCGCCTCTTCCAGGGCCTCGAGGGTGTCGCCGACGATGCCGAGATCCATGGTCTCGGCTCCAGCCTCTCGGGCGAGGGCCGCGACCGCGAGGGCATTGGACGCGACGATCTGGTCCCAGCGGGCGGGCTCGCCCGGCGCCACGAGTTCGTCGCCCGTGGCGAGGATCGCCACGCGCGGGCGCCGCCGCACCGCGAGCCGGGCATGGCCAGCGGCGGCGGCGAGCGCCGTGCGGCGCGCGTCGAGGGTGTCGCCCGCACGCAGGAGCGTGTCGCCTTGGCGGAAGTCGAGGCCGCTTGGCCGCACGAAACGACCCGCCGCCACGGATTCATGGGCGACGACGCGTCCGTCTTCGGCATCCGCGTTCTCCTGAATCAGGATGGCGTCGGCCCCCTCCGGCACCGGGGCTCCGGTGAAGATGCGCACGGCCTCACCCGCGCCGAGGCGACCCTCGAAGCCGTGGCCGGCGGCACTGGTCCCGACGATCCGCAGGGTAGCCGGACAAGTGGCAATGTCCTGCGCCCGAACGGCGTAGCCGTCCATGGCCGAGGCGGGGAAGGGGGGCTGGGTGCGGGTGGCCTGCACATCGTCCGCCAGGGTCCGGCCGGCGGCCTCCGCGATGGCGACGGTCTCGGCCGCGACGGGGCCGGGGAGGCCGGCGAGGATGCGGCGCAGGGCCTCCGCGACGGGGATCGGCTCGCTCAACCGGCAACCTCCGCGCGGTAGGCACCCGAACGCCCGCCATCCTTGGCGAGAAGCCGGATGCCCTCGATCCGCATGCCCCGGTCGGCGGCCTTCACCATGTCGTAGATCGTCAGGCAGGCGACCGACACGGCGGTCAAGGCCTCCATCTCGACGCCCGTCGGACCGATCACCTTCACCTCGGCCGTCACCGTCAGGCCCGGCAGGGTCTCGTCGATCTCGCAATCGACCCGGACCTTGGAGATCAGCAGGGGGTGGCACAGGGGGATGAGTTCGTGGGTGCGCTTGGCCGCCATGATGCCGGCGAGGCGCGCCGTACCGATGACGTCGCCCTTCTTCGCGTCGCCCTCGCGGATGAGCGCCAGGGTCTCGGGTAGCATCACCACGGTGCCGACGGCCCGGGCCGTGCGCGTGGTCGCGGCCTTGTCGGACACGTCGACCATGTTGGCGGCGCCCGCCGCGTCGAGGTGGGTCAGTTCGGCCAACGGTCGGTCCTCACGCTTCGCCGAACAGGAGGTGGCGGGTCGCCGCCGCGACGTCGTCCTGGCGCATCAGGCTCTCGCCGACCAGCACCGTGTGCAGGCCGTTCTCGCCGAGGCGCAACACGTCGGCATGGCCCGAAATGCCGCTCTCGGCCACCGCGACGCGGTCCTCCGGCACGCCGTGGCCGAGGCGGATCGCCGTCTCGAACGAGACCTCGAAGGTCTTCAGGTTGCGGTTGTTGATGCCGATGAGCTTCGTGCCGAGGGGGATCGCCCGGGCGAGCTCGGCATCGTCGTGGACCTCGACGAGGACATCCATCCCAAGGTCGTGCGCCGTCTCGACGAGGGCCTGCGCCTCGTCGTCGTCGAGGCAGGCCATGATGGCGAGGATGCAATCGGCGCCCCAGGCCCGGGCCTCGAACACCTGATAGGGCTCGAACAGGAAATCCTTGCGCAGCACCGGCAGCGCGCAGGCGTCGCGGGCCTGTGTGAGATACTCTGGCTTGCCCTGGAAGGACGGCGTGTCGGTGAGCACCGACAGGCAGGTGGCGCCGCCCGCCTCGTAGGCCTTGGCGATGGCCACGGGATCGAAATCAGCCCGGATCAGGCCCTTGGATGGCGAGGCCTTCTTGACCTCGGCGATGAGTGCCGGACGGCCTTGCGCGATATGGGCCGCGATGGCGTCGGCGAAGCCCCGCGTGGGCTCCATCGCGGCGACGCGCTTCTCGAGCTTCGTCTGCGGCACCCTGAGCTTCGCCTCGGCGATCTCGCGGCGCTTGTAGGTCTCGATGCGGGCGAGCACGTCGTTGCGTCCCGTGGGCGCCGTATCGTCGGTCGCGGGATCTGACATGGGACGGCCTTCAGGCGTTGGAGACGTGGACGAGGGCGGCCAGCGTCGCGCGGGCCGCGCCGGAATCGAGGGCTTGCTCCGCCCGCTCCACGCCCTCCCGGAGGGTGGAGGCTGCGCCGGCCACCACCAGTGCGGCGCCGGCATTGATCACGCCGATGTCCCGGTAGGCGTTGCGCGCGCCCTCCAGAACACCCCGCAGGGCGGCGGCATTGTACTCCGGGTCGCCGCCGCGCAGGTCGTCCAGGGTGTGGAGCGCCAAGCCGACATCGCGCGGATCGAGGGTGGCGTGGGACAGGCGGCCCGCGTCGAGGGCCACGACGGCCGTGGGGCCCGTGACGGTGATCTCGTCGAGGCCGTCGGAGCCATGCACGGTCCAGACGCGCTCGCTGCCGAGTTCGGCGAGCACCTGCGTCAGGGGCTCGGCCCAAGCGGGGGTCGAGACGCCGAACAGTTGCCGCTTGACCCCGGCGGGATTGGCCAGGGGTCCGAGGAGGTTGAAGATGGTGCGGGTCGGCAGCTCGGCGCGCACGGACGCGACGTGGCGCATGGCGGCGTGATGGGTCTGGGCGAACATGAAGCACAGGCCGGCCTGGGACAGGCAGCGGGCGAGGCCATCCGGATCGAGGCCGATGCGGACGCCGAGGGCCGCGAGGACGTCCGCCGCCCCCGAGCGCGAGGTGGCGGCGCGGTTGCCGTGTTTCGCCACCGGCACGCCGCAGGCCGCCGTGATGAGGGCCGCGAGGGTCGAGACGTTGTAGCTGCCCGAGTGATCGCCGCCCGTGCCCACGACGTCGACGGCGCCCGGCACGGCGGCGACGGGCAGCATCCGCGCCCGCATGGCCTCGACGGCGCCGACGATCTCGTCGGGCGTCTCGCCGCGCACCTTGAGGGCGACCAGGAAGGCGCTGGCCTGGACCGGCGTCACCTCACCCGACAGCAGATCGTCGAAGGCCCGGCGCGCCTCGACGCGGTCTAGGCTCGTGCCGGCGGTGACTTTCGCGAGGAGCGGCTTGAACGAGTTCACGGGACCGAATCCAGGGGCCGTTTGGAGTAGGACCAATCGAGGCCGATCGCTCGCTCAATGCACGCCGGGCCGGCCCTTGTCACGCGCCGCGTTCCAGGCCGCCGCGATGTCGAGGAAATTCCGCAGGATCTGTGACCCGTGATGCGACAAAATGCTCTCGGGGTGGAACTGCACGCCGTGGACGGGCAGGGTCGTGTGCTGCAAGCCCATGATGAGCCCGTCGGCTTCAGCCGTCACCGCGAGGGCTTCCGGACAGTTGGAGCGCTCGACCACAAGGGAGTGGTAGCGCGTGGCGTCGAACGGCCCGTTGAGGCCGCGAAAGATTCCCGACGCCCGGTGCTCGATGGAGGAGACCTTGCCGTGCATGGGGGCGGGCGCCCGCACCACGTCGCCGCCAAAGGCCTGCCCGATGGCCTGGAGCCCGAGGCAGACGCCGAAGATCGGGATCTCGGCCGAGAGGTCGCGCACCACGTCGAGGCAGATGCCGGCCTCGTTGGGCGAGCACGGCCCCGGCGACAGCACCACGGCATCGGGCGCCCGCTCGCGGATCTCCTGAATTGTGATCCGGTCGTTTCGCTCCACATTGATGGAGTGGCACAGGGGGCCGATCAGGTGGACGAGGTTCCACGTGAACGAATCGTAGTTGTCGATGACGAGGACGTTGGACATCGGTCGCTCACTGGTCATGGACGGTGGTTTGATCCTGCGGAGCGGTTCGGTCAACGCGGCCGTGCCCTACTGCCCCCGCCGCGCCCGGCTCGCGTACATCACGGCGTCCTCGGCGGCGCGGAACAGGGCTTTTGCCTTATTCACGCATTCCTGCTGCTCGGAGGCCGGATCGGAATCGTAGACGATGCCGGCGCCGGCCTGCACGTGCATGCGGCCGTCCTTCACGATGGCCGTGCGGAGCACAATGCAGGTGTCCATCTCGCCCCGCGCCCCGAAATAGCCGATGCAGCCGCCGTAGGGACCGCGCTTCTCGCGCTCCAGTTCGTCGATGATCTCCATGGCCCGCACCTTCGGGGCGCCCGAGACCGTCCCGGCGGGAAAGCCCGCCGCCAGGGCGTCGAGGGTGTCGTGGCGCGGGTCGAGGTCGCCCTCGACGTTGGAGACGATGTGCATCACCTGGCTGTAGTATTCGAGGAAGAACGAGCCCGTGACGGTGACGGAGCCGATCTTGGCGACACGGCCGACGTCGTTGCGGCCGAGATCCAGTAGCATCAGGTGCTCGGAGCGTTCCTTTGGATCGGCGAGGAGCTCGGCGGCGAGCGCCTTGTCCTCGGCCGGAGTGGCGCCGCGCCGCCGGGTGCCGGCGATGGGCCGGATGGTGACGCGCGCGTCGCGCACCCGCACGAGGATTTCGGGCGATGAGCACACCACCTGGAACGCCTCGAAATCGAGGTAGCACAGGAACGGGGCCGGGTTCGTGCGCCGCAGGGAACGATACAGCGCCATGGCGGGCAGGGTGAAGGGCGCCTCGAAGCGCTGCGACAGCACCACCTGGAACACGTCCCCGGCGACGATGTACTCCTTCGCCCGCGCCACCATGGCGAGATAGGCCTCGGGCGTGGTGTTCGAGACGGGCTCGGGGTGGGCGAGGGTGCGCGGATCGAGGCGGGCCTCGACGGGTAGCGGACCTTCAAGGGCGTCCGCCACCCGTTCCAGGCGGGCGAGCACGGCCTCGTAGGCAGCCCGGGCGGCCATGCCGGGTTCCGGCCGCACGGGGCCGACCACGGTGATGACGTCGCGCACGGAATCGAACACCACCATCACCCTGGGGCGCACGAGGATGGCATCGGGCACGCCGAGGGGATCGGGGTTCGGTGGCCCCAGCGTCTCCATGGCCCGCACCATGTCGTAGCCGAGGTAGCCGAACAGGCCCGCCGCCATGGGGGGCAGGGCGTCCGACTCGCCCTCGGCACCGATGGCGCTCTCGGCGATGAGGGCGCGCAAGCCCGCCAGCGGCGCCATGTCCTGGGCCACAAAGTCCGTCAGGCCGGGATCGCGGGCGATCTCGGGCCGCCCGTCGCGGCAGCGCCAGGCCAGATCGGGATCGAGGCCGATCATCGAGTAGCGCCCGCGCACGGCCCCGCCCTCGACGGATTCGAGGAGGAAGGCCGGCCCGGAATGATGGGCGCGCAGCTTCAGGAAGGCGGCGACGGGCGTCTCGAGATCCGCCACCAGGGTAAGGTTGAGGAGGGTCGAGCGCCCCGCCTCGTAGGCCGCGATGAAGGCCGCATCGTCCGGGGCATGCGTCATCGGTCGATCAATACTCGCCGCCGATGGCCCGGCGGAAGGCCGTCTGGTTGACGGTGATGCCCACGGATTTCTGCACTTCGGCGATGTACTCGCCCAGCACGTCGTCGGCGAGCGTCGCCTGGAAGCGCTTGGCGATGGCCTCGTCGGCCGGAGCACCGGCCACGTAGGCCGGCATGGTGGCGGCGGTGACCTTGAACACGGCGCGGCGCTCGCCGGCTTCCGCCGAGGCCGCCTTGCCCACGGCCGTTGCGAAGATGCGGTTGACCACGTCGGCGGTGAGATCGCCCTGGGGCTGATTGCGGGCGATGTCGGAGACGGTCTCGACATTGGCGCCGACGGATTGCGCCACGGCCTCGATGGTCTCGCCCTTGTCGAGGCGGTCGCTTAATTCCTTGGCCTTGGCGGCCAGGAGCCGTTCGGTCTCGGCGATGCGCCAGCGGGCCGCGACCTCGTCGCGGACGCTGTCGAACGGCTTGTCGTGGGCACGGTCGATGTTGGTGACGTCGTACCAGACGTAGCCGCCCGACTTCGTGCGCAGGGCCTCGTTGTCGCCGCCGACCTCGGCGCGGAACAGGGCCGCGAGGGTGGTGTCCCGGTCGGGAATGCCCTCGACGAGCTTGCCCTCCGCATCGATGCCCTGAGCGCTGAGGCTGGCGGACGACACGAGGGGAAGATTGCGCTCCTTCGCGATGTCGGCGAGCGGCTTGGTGTTGGCGCGCGCGTCCTCGATGGCGTCGTGGGCGGCCTCGATGCCGTCCGTGGCGCGCTCCAGGGCGATGGTCTTGGCGATGTCGGCCTGGACATCGGCCAGGGGCTTGCGGGTTTCGGGCTCGATCGCCGTGACGCGCAGGAGCACGGTGCCGAAGCGGCCCTTCACCGGCTGGCTGACGGCATCCTTCTCCAGGGCGAAGGCCGCATCGGCCACGGGCTTGTCGAACAGCTCGGCCTTGGTGAGCGTGCCGAGGGTGAGGTTCTTGGCGTCGGCGCCGTTCTGGGCGGCCACGGCCTCGAAGGGCGCCTCGTTCGCCTCGATCTTCTTGCGCGCCGCCTCGGCCGACGCCTCATCGGGAAACACGATCTGCTGGATCGTACGGCGTTCCGGCGTGCCGTACTTCGCCCTGTCGGTCTCGTAACGCTTGGCGATGTCCTCGGGGCTGACGGCGTCGGGCTTGGCCATGGCCTGCGGATCGAGGACGAGGAGGTTCACCGCGCGGGTCTCGGCCGCGCGGAACGCGTACTTGTTCTCTTCGTAATAGGCCTTGAGCGCCTCGTCCGTAGGCGCGGGGATCTCACCGGCGACGGAGGGCGGCAGCATCACCGCGGCGACGGCGCGGCGTTCCGTGGTGTAGCGGTGCACCGCCTCGCGCAGGGCCTCCGGCACATGGAGATCGGAGGCCACGGCCTCGGCGAGCTGGAGGCGGGCGGCGACGGCGCGCTGTTCGCGCACGAAGGTGGCCTCGTTGAGGCCGGCGCGCTGCAGGGTCTGGAAGAACAGGGCCGGATCGAACTTGCCGTCGGCGGCCTGGAAGCTCTTCTCCTCGCGGATCGCGCGCAGCACGGCGGCGTCCGGGATGCTCAGCCCCAGGGAGGCGGTCTGCTGGTCGAGGGAGGCCTCGCTCACGAGCTGGGCCAGAACCTGGCGGTCGAGGCCGAGCGCCCGGGCCTGCTCCGGCGTCAGGGTGCGGCGGGTCTGGCTCTGGTAGCGCTGAAGCTGGTTCTGGTAGGCGCTGCGCACGGCCTCGGCCGAGATCGGCGTCTTGCCGACGGTGGCGACGGTGGAGGTCGAACCGGCGCGGAAAAACTCCTCGACGCCGAAGATCGCCACGCCCGCGATGAGGAAGACGAACACCACAGAGAGGATGATCTTGCCGAGCCAGTGCTGGCTCGCCTTGCGCATGTTCGTGAGCATGGGGTCCGGTTCTTCGTCTCGGCGGATGCGACGTGGGCGGGCCACGATCACCCTGAAGGTTGCCCGCGATAGACCATCCGCACGCCGCCGCAAAGACCGCAGCACCGGGGCCGGCCGGTTTGGCGCAGCCCGGTCGATCTGGTACGGGCGGCACGAAACTTGGTCCGAACGAAACTCGGTCCGAACGAAACCTGGCCCGAACGTGACACGGAGCGGACATCCATGACGAAGGCGGGGCGACGGCCTCTGGTTGCGGGCAACTGGAAGATGAACGGTCTGCGCAGCTCGGTCTCGGTGGTGGAGGCCGTGCGCAGCGGCCTCGCGCCGGCTCTCCTCGACACCGTCGACGTCCTGATCTGCCCGCCCTCGACCCTGATTTCCTCCTGCGTTGCGGCGACCTACGGATCCCCCATCGCCATCGGCGGCCAGAACCTGCACGCCAAGCCGAGCGGCGCCTTCACCGGCAGCATCTCGGCCGAGATGTTGGCCGACCTCGGTGCGTCCTACGTCATCGTCGGCCATTCCGAGCGCCGCGCCTACCATTACGAGACCGACGACGGCGTCCATGCCAAGGCCCTCGGCGCCCGGCGGGCCGGCCTCTGCGGCATCATCTGCGTCGGCGAGACCCAGGACGAGCGCGAGGAGGGGCGCACCCTCGATATCGTGCGTGCCCAGCTCGCCATCGGCGTGCCGAAGGGCGCCACGGGGGCCGATACGGTCATCGCCTACGAGCCCGTCTGGGCCATCGGCACCGGCCTGACTCCGACGCCGGCGGACATCGCCGAGGTTCACGCCTCCTTGCGCGAGATGCTGGGCCGGCTCATCGGGCCCGAGGCCGACAAGATCCGGATCCTGTACGGCGGCTCGGTCAAGCCCGGCAACGCCCGTGAACTCATGGCCGTCGAGAACGTTGACGGTGCCCTCGTGGGCGGCGCCAGCCTCGTGGCGGAGGACTTCCTGGGGATCGTCGGCGCCTACGCCCCCTGAACGGGCGCGGGATTGGCGTTCCCGGGCGTTCTCGTGTAACAGCCGACCAAATATGTGGACGGCGCGCATGCGGCGCCGTGCCCACGCCCTCCTGCGCGCGCCCGGATCGGTGCCGCCCCTGGATAAACGATGCAGACCGTCCTGATCTCGATCCACCTCATCGTCGTCCTCGGCCTCATCGCCGTGGTCCTGCTGCAGCGGTCCGAGGGCGGCCTCGGTCTCGGCGGCGGCGGTGGTGGCGGTGTCTCCGGCTTCATGACGGGGCGCGGCCAGGCCAACGCCCTGACCCGGGCGACGGCGATCCTGGCGGCCCTGTTCTTCGCGACCAGCATGACCCTCGGCGTCATGGCGCATCGCTCAGCCGCCCCGCGCTCGATCCTCGACGGCGCCGGCACGACGCAGCCCGCCGGGCAGCCCAATGCCGGCAACCTCCTCGACACCCTGCGGCAGAACCAGGGTGGCGCCACCACCGCCCCCACGACGGCACCCGCCCCCACGACGGCACCTGCCGCTCCGGCTGCGCCCGCCACTCCCACGGCCCCCGAGGCGCCGCAGTCGCGCTGATCCGCGAAGGGCGGTCTCACGCCCCGTTATCGCCTGTCACTCCACCGGCCGGTCTCCCCCGGCTGGTCCTGGCCCGGTGCCCGGGCCGAAGAACCCGAATGCGACGCCCCCGAACGACGATGCTCCGCGCATGCTCGGCTTGCGCGGGGGATAAGCGTTTTTGCGGTTTGGCGAATCGTCCACCCTTGTTTATGGACCGAAGCCCATGACGCGGTACGTTTTCATCACCGGCGGCGTGGTCTCCTCGCTCGGCAAGGGTCTCGCATCGGCTGCGCTTGCGGCCCTGCTCCAGGCGCGCGGCCACACGGTCCGCCTGCGCAAGCTCGACCCCTACCTCAACGTCGATCCGGGCACGATGAGCCCGACTCAGCACGGCGAGGTGTTCGTCACCGACGACGGTGCCGAGACCGACCTCGATCTCGGCCACTACGAGCGCTTCACCGGCCTGCCGGCGACGCGGGCCGACAACATCACCACGGGCCGGATCTACCTCGACATCATCACCAAGGAGCGGCGCGGCGACTACCTCGGCGCTACGATCCAGGTGATCCCCCACGTCACCAACGCGATCAAGGCGTTCGTCCTCGAGGGCAACGAGGCGTTCGACTTCGTCCTCGTCGAGATCGGCGGCACGGTGGGCGACATCGAGGGCCTGCCGTTCTTCGAGGCGATCCGCCAGCTCGGCCAGGAACTGCCCCGCGGCGCCACCGCCTTCGTCCACCTCACCCTGCTGCCCTACATTCCGTCGGCGGGTGAGCTGAAGACGAAGCCGACCCAGCACTCCGTGAAGGAGCTGCGCTCCATCGGCATCCAGCCCGACATGCTGCTGTGCCGCTGCGACCGGCCGATCCCGGTGGACGAGCGCCGCAAGCTCGCTCTGTTCTGCAACGTGCGCGAGACCGCCGTCATCGAGGCGCGCGACGTCGCCTCCATCTACGATGTGCCCCTGTCCTATCGCGAGGCCGGCCTCGACCGCGAGGTGCTCGCGCATTTCGGCATCGAGCCGAAGGGCGAGCCGAACCTCACCAAGTGGCAGACCATCTCCGAGCGGGTCCGCAACCCCGAGGGCGAGGTCTCCATTGCCATCGTGGGCAAGTACACGGGCCTCAAAGACGCCTACAAATCCCTCACCGAGGCCCTGACCCACGGCGGCATCGCCCACCGGGTCAAGGTGAACCTCGAATGGATCGAGGCCGAGGTGTTCGAGCGCGAGGATCCCGCGCCGTTCTTGGAGGGCATCAACGGTATCCTCGTGCCCGGCGGCTTCGGCCAGCGCGGCGCCGAGGGCAAGATCCGCGCGGCCCGCTACGCCCGTGAGCGCAAGATTCCGTATTTCGGCATCTGCTTCGGCATGCAGATGGCGGTGATCGAGGCGGCCCGCTCGCTCGCCGGCGTGCCGGACGCCAACTCCACGGAGTTCGGCGAGACGACGCAGCCCGTGGTCGGCCTCCTTACGGAATGGCTGCGCGGCAACGAACTGGAGCAGCGCGCGGCTGCCGGAGACCTCGGCGGCACCATGCGGCTCGGCGCCTACGACGCGACCCTGCGCCCCGACACCAAGATCGCCGAGATCTACGGAACCACCGAGATCTCCGAGCGCCACCGCCATCGCTACGAGGTCAACATGGCCTATCGCGAGTGCCTCGAGGCCAAGGGCCTGCGCTTCTCGGGCCTGTCGCCGGACGGTCTCCTGCCCGAGACCGTGGAGCATGTCGGGCACCCGTGGTTCATCGGCGTGCAGTTCCATCCGGAGTTGAAGTCGCGCCCGTTCGAGCCGCATCCGCTGTTCCAGAGCTTCATCGGAGCGGCCATCGTCCAGAGCCGGCTGGTCTGAGGCGGGACCATGCGCCGCGCCCGCGTCTGGCGTCCGGGCGCTTCCCTTCCGGTGTTATGCGCTTACCTTGCTCGGTGGCACGCTGGCCGAATGCGGCTGCCGCCATCGGCCTGGAGAGGGCGTGACCGAAATCCTGTTCTACCACCTGCAGCATCAGCCCCTGGAACGGGTCCTGCCGAGCCTCGTCGAGCGCTCGCTGGAGCGGCAGTGGCGGGCGGCGATCCAGGTGGCGAGCGAGGAGCGGCTCCAGGCCCTCGACGATGGGCTATGGACCTATTCCGACGACAGCTTCCTGCCTCATGGCACCGATCGGGACCCGGACCACGCGACCCAGCCCGTCGTCCTGACCCTGAAGGACACCAACCCCAACGGGGCCGCCATCCGCTTCCTCGTGGAAGGGGCGCCCCTGCCTCCGAACGCCGAAGACTATGCCCGCCTGTGCGTGCTGTTCGATGGCACCGATCAGGACGCCCTCCTGCGCGCCCGCGAGCAGTGGAAGGAGGCCAAGGCCGCCGGCCATAGCATCGCCTACTGGCAGCAGGACGAGGACGGTCGCTGGCAGAAGAAAGCCTAATGCACGCCACCGGAGGACACGCCCTGCAACGCTTCGCCCTCGGCCTCGCGGCCCTTCTCCTCGCGACCACCACACCCCACGCCCAATCAGCCCCGCAGGCGGAACGCCCCGCCGCCGAAGCGCGAAAGGCCCCGGAGGGGCGCAAGCTTCCCGCCGACGCGGTGACCGAACACAGCGTCACCCTGCCGGATGGCAGGACCCTGGCCTTCACGGCCCGGGCCGGCAGCCTGCCCCTCGTGGACGAGGCCGGCAAGCTCCAGGCCGAGATCGCCTTCATCGCCTACACGATGTCGGGCCGCGACGGCGCGCCGCGTCCCGTGACCTTTGCCGTCAACGGCGGTCCGGGCGCGGCCTCGGCCTATCTCAACATCGGCGCCATCGGCCCGTGGCGCCTGCCGGTGGAGGGGGCGAGCATCAGCCCGTCCGCGCCCATCGGTCTGGTGCCGAACGACGGCACCTGGCTCGATTTCACCGATCTCGTGTTCATCGATCCCGTGGGCACCGGCTACAGCCGGGCGGCGGACGGGGAGCCCAAGAAACACTGGAGCGTGGACGCCGACGCCTCGGTCCTGTCCTCGGCCATCGCCCGCTGGCTGCGCACGAACGAGCGCATGGCCGCCCCGAAGTTCTTCGTCGGTGAGAGCTACGGCGGGTTCCGGGGGCCGCTTATCGCGGCCAAACTCCAGGAGGAGATCGGCATCGGCCTGTCGGGCCTCGTACTGCTGTCGCCGGTCCTCGATTTCGGCTGGCTGCAGACGCCGCGCACGACGCCGTGGGGACACGTGCTGAAGCTGCCCTCCTTCGCCGCCGCCGCCATCGAGCGCGCGGGCGGCACGCCGACTCGCGCGACCCTGGCCGACGCCGAAGCCTACGCCACCGGCCCCTACCTCGCCGATCTCCTGAAGGGGCCGTCGGACAGGGCCGCTATCGCTCGCTTGGCGGACCGGGTCGGGGCGCTGGCCGGCCTCGATCCGGATTTCGTGCGGCGGCAGGCCGGGCGGCTCTCGGCGAGCGGCGTCCAGCGCGAGATCGGCCGCGACACCGGCCGCGTCGCCAGCGCCTACGACACCGGCGTCACCGGATGGGACCCGGACCCCACGGCCCTGTCGTCGGGGTTCGAGGACCCGTTGCTCACGGCCCTCCAGGCGCCCCTCACGAGCGCGATGATCGCCCTCTACAGCGATCGCCTGAACTGGAAGGTGCCGGACCTGCGCTATGAGCTTCTCAACAACGCGGTCAACCGGGGCTGGACCTGGGGCAGCGGACGCATGGCGCCCGAGGCCCTCGGCGCCCTGCGCGGGGCGCTCGCCCTCGACGGCAATTTGCGGGTGCTCGTGGCCCACGGCTTCACCGACCTCGTGACGCCCTACTTCGCCTCGAAGCTCCTCATCGACCAGATGCCCGCCTTCGCGGTCGAACGCCTGAGTCTGACTGTTTATCCCGGCGGGCACATGTTCTACTCCCGCCCCGATTCGCGCGCGGCGTTCCACAGGGACGCCGCCGCCCTGTTCGCGCAGGCCCTCGCGGCGCGGAGGATGCCGGCCGTGGACAAGCCGGCGGACGCCGCGCCGACCCGCAAGGACACGCCGTGATCCGCCCCCTCGCCACCCGCTCGTCCGTCGTCGTCCTCGCTGCCTGGGGTTTGGCCGCCTGTACCGCAACGCCGACGCCGACGCTGGCGCCCGAGCCGGCGCCCGTGGCCGCACCGGCTCCCCGGGCCGCCCCGGCCCCCACCTTCTCCGGCCCGGTGCTGAACGGTGACGGGACCTGTTCGGGGGCGGTACCGACTGGGGCCGCTAACATCGAGCCCGGGATCGGCGAATGCGATCTCGTGCGCCTCAAGGGCAAGCCGCCTACGGACGTCCTCGTCGGCGAAGGCCGGTCAGGCCGCGAGGTTCAGGTGCTCTATACCGAGCCTGGCGCCAAGGAGCTGTACTTCTTCGTCAACAACCGCCTCGACCGGATCGTAAAGTAGGGGCGCTCGAGCACACGTCCGCTCAGTAGGTCGGCACCAGCCGCTCGCCTGGCATCGGGGCCTCCAGGTGGAAGCGCAGGCCCGCCGGATCGTAGTCGATGGCCACGATGGCGTTGCACTGCTGGGCGAGCACGCGCTGCAGCAGGGTCGAGCCGAAACCCTTGCGCTCGGGAATCGAGACCTTCGGCCCGTCCGCCTCCACCCAGTCGAGGGCGAGGGTGCGACCCGCCTCTGTCTGTGCCACGGACCACGTCACGGTGATTCGGCCGGACGACTGGGACAGGGCGCCGTGCTTGGCGGCGTTGGTCGTCAGTTCGTGGAACGCCATCCCGGCCGGCACCGCGAGATCGGCAGCGAGTTCGACGGACGGCCCGTCGAGGACGATGCGACGGCCCCCGGCGATGTTGTAGGGGCCGAGTTCGTTCTGCAGCAATTCGTGGAGCGGCGCGGTCTGCCAGTAATCCTCCGTCAGGAGGGTGTGGGTCTTGCCGAGCGACACGATGCGGTCGGAGAACGATTGGTAGAACGTCTCGACGTTCTTCGTGCTGCGCGCCGTTGCCCCGAGCAGTCCCTGCACCGTGGCCAAAGTGTTCTTCACCCGGTGGTGGAGCTCCCGTATGAGGAGCGCCTGACGCTCGTGGGTCTTCTGGCGTTCGGCGAGATAGGCCTCGACCTCCCACTGGCGCCGCCGCGCGCGCAGGGCCGAGCGCACGGCGCTGGCGAGCGTCGCCGGGTGGAACGGCCGTTCAAGGACCGTGACGTTGCCGAGGAGGCCCGTCAGACGGTCGTCCGGCGTCGCGCCCCTGAGGGTGAGGAGCACGAAGGGGAAGTCCGACCAGGCCGGTTGGCCCTCGACCCATTCGGCGATGCCCTTGCGATCGGAGCGCTGGAGCGCCTCTTCGGTGATGACCGCGCAGGCCGCCCCGTCGAGGCCGGCGACGAGATCGCCGAGATTGCTCTCGATGCGCGACGCGACGCCCACCTCGTTCAGGATCGCCTCGGCCACTTTCCCATCCCGGCCAACGGGCGCCAGGATCAGAACGACGGTGTCACGATCCGGCATGGGGCGCGCCGGTTTCGGCCTTGGATGCCTCGGTCTTCGGGTCTAGGAGATCGCGGCGGTCGCCCTCGAAGGTCGGCACTCCGGTCAGGACCCCGCGGAATCCCATCAGCGCTTCGCCGACACGCAGGCCCTGCCCATCGATGCGGAACTCGCGGATCGTATCCTCGTGCGGGCCGGTTCGCTTCTTGAGCACCGACAGGGCACGGCGCACCCGCCCCGAGGCCTCGAAGAACCGCAGCATCACCACCGTGTCGCTCACGTAGGTGATGTCGATGGGCGAATCCATTCGCCCGACCATGCCGTGCTGGGCCAGGACGAGGATCGTCACCACGCCCTGCTGGTTCAGGTAGGTCACCAACTCGTGCATCTGGAGCAGGAGGGCCGGTTGGCCCGTCATGGCGCTCATGTAGCCCGTGAGGCTGTCGACCACGACGATCCGGCAGCCGTCCTCCTCGACGGCGTGACGGATGCGGGCACCGAAATCCCCCTGCGAGACGTCGGCCGGATCGATCTGCTCGATCTTGAGGCGCCCCGCTTGAACGTGTGGGGTCAGGTCCATGCCGACACCGGCGGCCCGCCTGAGAAGGATGCCGACGGTCTCGTCGAAGGAGAGGATCAGGGCCGGCTCGCCCCGTTCGAGGCCGGCCATGAGGTAACTCAGGGCGAGGGTGGATTTGCCGACGCCCGAGGGGCCGATCACGAGGGTGGACGTCCCCCGGTCGAGGCCGCCGCCGAGCAACTGGTCGAGGGCGGCGACCGTGCTGGGGACGGTCTCGTCGGGAAAGGCACGGTGCCGTCCGGCGGCCACCAGACGCGGATAGGCCCGCATGCCGCCCTTGCGGATGGAAAAATCGTGGTAGCCGCCCTGGTACTGGGTGCCGCGCATCTTGATGACGTGCAGGCGCCGGCGTCCGGCGCCGTATTCGGGCGTCACCTGTTCGAGGCGGATCACCGAGTGGCTGATGGAATGGAGGTTGAGGCTGTCGTCGTACGCGCTGAGGTCGTCCAGCATGAGCACGGTGGCATCGTTGAGGAGAAAGTAGCTCTTCAGCGCCAGCACTTGGCGCCGATAGCGCAGGGACCCCTGCGACAGCAGGCGGATGTCCGACAGGCTGTCGAACACCACGCGAGAGGGGTTCACCCGCTCGATCTCGGCGAGCGCCATCCGCACGGTTTCGCCGAGTTCGAGGTCGGAGGCGTGCACGAGGCTCTGCTGCAGTTCCGCGTCGCGGCTGAGTTCGGGGGGCACGAGTTCGTAGATGTCGATCCCGTCGAGGCTCCAGCCATGGCGCTCGGCCACCGAGAGCAGCTCGCGACGGCTCTCCGACAGGGTGATGTAGAGCGCCCGTTCGCCCATCCGGACGCCGTCCATGAGGAACTGCAGGCCCAGTGTCGTCTTACCACTGCCCGGACGGCCCTCAATGAGATGCGCCCGCTGCGCGGCGTAGCCCCCGTTCAGAATCAGATCGAGGCCGGAAACGCCCGAGGGGATCGGCGCGGCATCGGTTGTGGCGGAAGAGGTCATTCGGGAATTCTGTCCATCGGGAGCATCACGCACCATGGGGTCGAACCGTACAGTCGGTGTCGAAGGAAACGCGCAACGCACACATCGAGCCACTGCCCCCGGGGCCTTTGAACGGGTGGCAGCGGGCGCGGTTCCGCCTCCGATGGCGGTGCCCACAACTTTTGGTGAAGACGCTTCCGCGCGTCGCGTGACGCCGACCACCCTTTGCAGAAAGCCGCCGGCACCGTATCACGGCCGGCCTTGACCGCGCGGGGCGGTCCGTCCGGGTCGGACACACCCGCGAAGCCCTTCGAGTCGACGGAGCCCGGATCCACCGATGCGCGAACCGAACGCGATCGATTTCTGGCGCGGGCTCGCCCTCGTCACGATCTTCATCAACCATATCCCCGGCAACACCTTCGAGCGCTACACCTACTCGCAATACGGCATTTCGGACGCCGCCGAGCTGTTCGTGTTCCTCGCCGGCTGGTCCATCGGCATCGCCACCCGTGGCCGGGACGGCCGGCCCGAGCCGCGCCTGAAGACCGTGCTGCGCCTGCTGTCGCGGACCATCGAGGTCTACCGGGCGCAGATCACCATCATGGCCCTCGCCCTGGCGATCATCGCCGGCACGGCCCTCGTCCTCGACAATCCACTGCTGCTCGAATGGCACAATGCCGGGGGATTCTTCGCCGACCCGATTCAGAGCATGGTGGGGGTCGTGCTGCTGACCCACCAACTCGGATTCTTCAACATCCTGCCGCTCTACGTGGTGCTCATCGGCATCGCGCCCGTCTTCGTCCTCGTCGCCCGCGTAAGCCGCTTGGCGGCCCTGGCCCTGTCCTTCGGTCTCTACGCGGCAAGCCTCGTGTTCGAGTGGAATCTGCCGTCCTGGCCGGGGGAGGGGGGCTGGTTCTTCGATCCCCTGTGTTGGCAGCTACTCCTCGTGCTCGGCTTCGTCGGCGAGGATCTGAACCGCCGCTCACCCGGGTTGCGAGCCAAGTCGAAGCGTCTGGTGCCCCTCGGCATCGCCATCGTCGCAACGGGCGTCGTCCTGGCGGTCTTCGAGATCCGGCCGGATCCGCTCCTCGTGCCCGAGCCACGCCTGTTCTTCGCCTTCGACAAGACCTACCTCACGCCGGCGCGGCTGATCCACTTCCTCGGCGTCCTCCTGGCGTTCCAGACACTCTACGCCGTGCTGGCGCCGCGCCTCGGCCCCGTGACCGGCTATCTCGCGGGTCTCGGCCGCAATTCTCTCGCCGTCTTCTCCATCGGATCGCTCCTGAGTCTCGCCGCCCAACTCGTCCGCTTCCGGACGGGCGGCGGTGTCTTCGTTGACATTTCCGTCGTAGGATCGGGCCTGATCGCACTGGGTTTCACCGCATGGTTCGTCGAATGGCGCTCCCGCAAGCCGCGGCCCTCCTCGCCGCAAGCCTGACGCTCGCCGTGTCGGCGGCGGCGGCCCTGGCCGATCCGCCGGCGGCGGCGTCCAGGGGACCCGGGGCCTCGGGGCTGACCGGCCCGGCGACCGTCGTGTCGCCGCCCAAGACCACGCCGAGCGGGTCCGAGGCCCTCGACGTCAGCCTGTCGCCCGAATGCCGGGTGCCGGGCTCGAAGCTCTACACCCTCGCCCGTCTCGGAGCGGTGAAGCTCGCCCTGAAGGAGAAGCGCCCGGTGCGCGTGCTCACCGTCGGCGGGTCCTCCGCCGGTCTCGGGGCCTCGGCGACCTATCCGGTGAAGCTCGAGACGGCCCTGGAGCGGTCCCTGCCGAATGTCGACGTGGTGGTGGAGAGCCGGGGCATGCAGGGCGAGATCGCCTCCGGCGCCGCCGAACGCTTGCGTAACATGGTCGCCGAACTCGAGCCCGATCTCGTGATCTGGCAGGTGGGCACCCACGATGCCCTCGCCCGCGTGGATGCCGACGTCTTCGCGACGGCTCTCGCCGAGACGGTGCAGTGGATCAAGGGCCACGAGATCGACGTGGTGCTGGTCAATCCCGTCTACACCGCCAGTCTGGCCGACGACGAATATTACACCAGCCTCGTACGCAAGGTTCAGGAGGTGGCCGAGCACGAGGGCGTGCCCCTGGTGCAGCGCTACGAGGCCATGCGCTACCTCTCGGGGCTGAGCCAGAAGGGCGAGGGGCACCTCCTCGGTTCGCAGTTCCGCCTCAACGAGCTGGGCCTGCGCTGCATGGCCGAGCATGTCACCCGCGCCATCACCCTTTCGCTGCTGCAGGCCGATCCCGGCGCACCGCTGGCGCCGGTGATCGTGCCGCCCCGCGACGCGGCCGCCAAGGCGGCTTCTCCACCGCCATCGATTCTCGTGCGGCCGGGTGACTGAACGCCCCCATCCTGGACCGATCCGAACCGCATCGACTTAACCGAGTCGCAAGGCCGTCGCGCTACACCCGAATCCGGCGGGCCGGAACAGCGCGGATGGGGATGGCAACGGATCGCATCGGCGCATCGGCCTTCGGCGCGGCAGTCGGGCGCCTGTGGAACTTGGGGCGCCTGCGGGCCGTGCGCAGCGGCCCCGCCCGCGCGGCCCTCGACGTGTTCGCCATCCGGATCGCCTCGGCGGCCTTTGCCTACGGCGCCCAGGTTCTCATGGCCCGCCTCATGGGCGGGGCCGAGTACGGCATCTTCGCCGCCGTCTGGGTGTGGATCGGCATCCTCGGCCATTCAGCCACCCTCGGCCTGTCGCAGGGGGCCTGCCGCTTCCTTCCAGCGGACGGGGCGCTGGGCCGGGACGACGCCCTGCGTGGCTTCCTCCTCGGCGGCGCCGTGGTCACGGTCGCGAGCGCCGGGCTCATCGCGGGCCTCGGCCTCCTCGTGCTGCGGGCGGAGGGAGCCCTGCTTGCCGGACCCTACGGGGCCCCCCTTCTCCTCGCCGCCGCCATCCTGCCCCTGTTCGCCCTGCAGGATTTCTGCGAAGGCGTCGCCCGTAGCCAGAACTGGGCGGTGCTCGCCATCGCACCACCCTATCTCCTGCGCCAGGGCCTAATCATGGCGGCCATGGTGGGGGCGGTCTGGTTCGGGGCCCCCGCCGAGGCCTGGGTCGCCGTGGCCTGCACCCTCCTCGCTACAGCGCTGTCCGCCGCCCTGCAGGCCGTATGGCTGATCACGCGCCTGCGCCTCGCCGGGCCGCGTGCCTACCGGTGGCGGCCCTGGCTGCGGGCCTGCCTGCCCATCGCCCTCACGGATCTCGCGAGCGCCGGCTTCAACGTCGTCGATGTGGTGATCCTCGGGTTCCTCATGCCGCCCGCCACCGTGGGGCTGTATTTCGCCGCAACTCGCATCCAGCAATTCGTCGTTTTCGTGCACTTCGCCGCCTCCGCCGCCACGGCCCAGCGCTTCGCCGCCCTCCATGCCGCCGGGGATCGGACTGGCCTCGCCGCCCTCCTGAGGATGCAGGCGGGTCTTACCCTGGCGGCGACCCTCGCGGTCGGGGCCATGCTTCTGCTGGCCGCCCCCCTGCTCCTCGGGCTGTTCGGGCCGGACTTCCGCGACAGCCTGCCGATCCTTGCCGTTCTGATCGCCGGAAGCGTCGTCGCTAGCGTGTTCGGGCCCGGCGAGGACCTCCTGACCATGCTCGGCGGGGAGGGGATCTGCGCCGCCATCACTGTCGCCATGCTCGGCCTCGCCGCCGGCCTCTGCTGCCTCCTCGTCCCGATCTTTGGGGTCATCGGCGCCGCCTTTGCCATGGCGATCGCCGCCACCGCGCGGGGCCTCGTCATGGCGGTCGCCGCCCATGCGATCCACGGCATTGCCACGCCGGTCGGCCTCGGCCTTTCCCGGAGTACCCCGCGATGACCGATCCGCGCCGCCGGCCCGCCGCGTCCTCAGTCTTCGCCCTCCTGACCCTCGCCGAGCTCGAGCGGGAGGGTGCCGCCTGGGACGATCTCGTCGGCCGGGCCATCGACCCGCATCCGCACTACACCCGCCACACCCTAGCGGCGCACCGCAGCGCCGGCCTCGCCGCCGACGACCTGCGGATCGTCGTCGTGCGCTCGCGCGGGCGCCTCGACGCGGTTCTGCCGTTCCGCCTCACCTACGACCTCTGCGGCCTCGGCCGCCCCGTCGCGCGTCCCTTCGAATCGCCCTTCGTCACCGCGACCCTGCCCCTCGTGGCTGATGGCCCCGACCTGCCCGAAACCCTCGAGGCCCTGGCGGCGGGCCTGCGCGCGGCCTCGGACGGACGGCCCTGGCGCTGGCCGCTCCTCGCGACCGGCAGCCGCCTTGGCCGCGCCTTGTGCGCCGCCCTCGCGAGCGAGGACTGGGCTCTGGGGGAGGTCGCCGCCTTCGAGCGCCCGATGCTCGATCGGCGCGCCAGCCACGAGGCCTTCCTCGCCGACCATCCCAACCGCGGTCGCCTGAAAGATCTGCGCCGGCGCCAGCGCCGCCTGTCGGAGGGGGGCCGCGTTACGCTGGAGACCGCCACGGCGGGCGAGCCCCTGCATGCGGCCGTCGAGGCCTTCCTGGCCCTGGAAAAGACCGGCTGGAAGGGGACGGCCGGAAGCGCCATGGCCTGCCGCGCACAGCATGCCGCCTTCGCCCAGGCCCTGTTCGCGGAAGGGGGCGGCCCGGTGAGCGCGCGGGCCGACATACTGGCGCGGGACGGGCATCCCCTCGCCATCAGCCTCGCCCTGGTCGCCGGGGGCACCGCCTGCCTCCTCAAGACCACCTACGACGAGGACGAGCGGGCCGGGGCACCGGGCCTCGTCCTCGAAGCCGAGATTGTGCGCGCCCTGCACGAGACCGCCTTCGCCCAGCGCCTCGATTCGGCGACCCTCGCCGGCTCGGCCCTGGAGAGCCTCTACCCCGAGCGTGAAAGTATCGCGGAGATCGTCGCCGTTCCGGAGGGCGCGGGGGGCCTCGTTTCCCTCGACCGGCGCGTGCGCCTCGCCCGCTTCGAGCATGCCGCCCGGGCCGAGGCCAAGCGACGTCTGGCGGACAGCGGCGTGGTCAAGAGGTTGATGGGCCGACGCTGACGCCCCACATCGGTGCCTGCGACTGGCCCATAACGGTTCGCCAGACAGGAAGCGCCGTATGTTTCGCCCGACCCTCGCCCTTACCGGAGCCTTGTTCCTCGCCATGACCACAGCGTCTTCCGCCGCCGAGACCGTGACCCTGCCCTCCGGGCTCCAGTACCGCGACGAGGTCGTGGGCACCGGCCCCGAGCCGAAGGCCGGCCAGAAGGTCAGCGTGCACTATACCGGCTGGCTCGACGACAACGGCAAGCCCGGCAAGAAATTCGATTCCTCGAAGGATCGTGGCACCCCATTCAGCTTCACCCTCGGCGCCGGACAGGTGATCGCCGGTTGGGATGCGGGCGTCGCCACCATGAAGACCGGCGGCAAGCGGACTCTCATCATCCCGCCCGACATGGGTTACGGCCCCCGCGGCGCCGGCGGCGTGATTCCGCCCAACGCCACCCTGATCTTCGACGTGGAACTCCTCGGCGCCAAATAACAGGACCGGGCGGACCCGACGTCCGCCCATCGCTCGAAAATGCAGAAAGGCCGGATCGGGGTGTCCCGATCCGGCCTTTCTCTGTCTTACGGTTCTCCGGTCTCAGCCGAGACTGGCGTCACTCCCCCGAGAGGGCGGCCTTGGTCCGCGACCACCAGCCGGCGCGCTTGGGCCGGTTGGGATCGAGGGGCGTCAGCACCACGGCGACGGGCTCGGGCGCCGGAGTCGGAACGGACGGTGTTTCCACCGCCGGCTCGGCTTCACGCGGAGCGGGCGCCTCGGCCACGGGGGCTTCGGAAGCCGCAGGCTCCGCCGAGGCCGGCTCCGGTGCGACCGGTGCCTCGGCCGAGGCCACCGGCAGGTCCACCGCAACCGCATCGCCGCTCGCCTGGGTGGCGGCGTCCACAGCCTCGGCGCTCACCGGCTCCTCGCCACCGGCGAAGGCCGTCGGAGCATCCGCGATGGTCGCAGGCTCGGCGCCATCCGCGTCGGACTCGACCGTCTCGCTCGCGGTCTCGCGCGAACGGCTGTCGCGGTCGCGGCCACGACCGCCGCGTCGGCCCCGGCGACGGCGGCGGCCGGTACCGTCGTCCTCGCCGGTCGTCACGATCTCGGGCCGGGATTCGCCGTCGGAAGCGGTCTCGTCGCCCTCACCCCGCTCCGTCGAGCCGTCCGACTCGTCCTCGTCGGATTCGGCGCGACCCTCGTCGTCGCCGCCGGCCTGGGCGCCGTTCTCCTGAGCGCCGTTCTCCTGGCGCCCGCCACGCCGACGCCGACGCCGACGCCGTCCACGACCTTCCCCGCCTTCGCTCGTGCCCTCGCGGGCCTCCTCGCCGTCGGCGCTCTGAGTTTCCGTCTCGGTCTCGGTCTCCGCTTCGACGGCCTCGTCCTCGAACTCCTCGTCGTCCTCGGTTTCCATCGCCGGATTGATGGCGATGGCGCGGACGCCCGTGATGGCGCCCTCGGCCCGCACGGCCGGCTCGCCGCGGTCGAGCTGGAAGGCCGCCGTGGTGGCGAGGCGCTCGTCGGCCACGATGGTGATGGTGACGCCGAAGCGCACCTCCAACTCATGCAGGTGGCCGCGCTTCTGGTTCAAGATGTAGAGGGCCGCCTCCGTGCGCGTGCGCAGGATGAGGTTGTGCGACGCGCTCTTGAGCAGCGATTCCTCGATGGCGCGCAGGATCTGCAGGGCCACCGACGAGGTCGCGCGCACGAAGCCCGAGCCACCGCAATGGGCGCAGGGGAGCGACGAGCTCTCGAGCATGCCCGTGCGGATGCGCTGGCGGCTCATCTCGAGGAGGCCGAAGGGCGAGATGCGGCCGACCTGGATGCGGGCGCGGTCGTTCTTCAGGCACTCGTTGAGCTTCTTCTCGACGGCGCGGTTGTTGCGCTTCTCCTCCATGTCGATGAAGTCGATGACCACGAGGCCCGCGAGATCGCGCAGGCGCAGCTGGCGGGCGACCTCCTCGGCCGCCTCCAGGTTGGTGCGCAGGGCCGTGTCCTCGATGTCGTGCTCACGGGTCGAGCGACCGGAGTTCACGTCGACGGAGACGAGGGCTTCCGTCGGGTTGATGACGAGGTAGCCGCCGGACTTCAGGGTGACGTGGGTGGAGAACATGGCGTCGAGCTGCTGCTCGACCCCGTGGCGCGCAAAGATCGGCGTCGGGTCGCGGTAGGGCTGCACCACCTTCGATTGGCCGGGCATGAGCATGCGCATGAAGTCGCGCGCCTCGCGGTACGCCGCGTCGCCCGCCACCAGGATGTCGTCGATGTCCTTGTTGTAGAGGTCGCGGATGGCGCGCTTGATGAGCGACCCTTCCTCGTAGACGAGGGCCGGCGCGGACGAGGACAGCGTCAGCTCGCGCACGCTCTCCCACAGGCGCATGAGGTACTCGAAGTCGCGCTTGATCTCCGGCTTGGTGCGCGAGGCACCCGCCGTGCGCAGGATGACGCCCATGCCCTCGGGCACCTCCAGATCCTGCGCGACCTCCTTGAGGCGCTTGCGATCGGCGGCCGACGTGATCTTGCGCGAGATGCCGCCGCCTCGGCCGGTGTTCGGCATCAGCACGGAATAGCGGCCGGCGAGCGACAGGTAGGTGGTGAGCGCCGCGCCCTTCGTGCCGCGCTCTTCCTTGACGACCTGCACGAGGATGATCTGGCGGCGCTTGATCACCTCCTGGATCTTGTAGTGCCGGCGATAGGTGCGCGGCCGCTCGGGGATCTCGGCGAGCGCGTCGCCGTTGCCGCCGATCTGGGCGATCTTCGGCTCGCGCTCGCCGTCCTCGCCTTCGTGATCCTCGTCGTCGTCCTCATCCTCGTCCGAGTCGTCATCCTCGTCGTCGTCTTCGGACTCGTCGTCGTCCTCGTCGTCCTCATCCGACTCGTCCGCGTCGGATTCGTCCTCGGCGCTCCCGGCCAGACCCGCCGCGACGGGCTCGGCCGACGCGGCCATGGGGGCGGCCTCGATGGCGATCTCCGCCTCCGGGCTCGGCGCTTCCGACACGGCGTCCGAGGGATGCCCGCCTTCGGTAGCCTCGGAAGAAGTCGACTCGGTCTCGGCCACGGCCGGCGCCGCGGCCTCGCCTGAGGCGAGCAGATCGGCGGGCAGGTCGGCCGAGGCGTCGCTGCCCGGCTCGATGGGCGCCGCGTCGGACACGTCGGCCGAAAGCGCTCCGGCTTCCTGCGGCTCGGCCGCCTGCGACTTGGCATTCGGCAATTCGACGAACTCGGCGTCCACAACCGAAGTCTCGCCCGCGATCTCGACGGCCTCACCCCCGGTCTCGGCGGTGGAATCCTCCGCGCTCACGGTCTCGGCGGTCTTGGCGGACGCGGCCTCGGCGCGTCGGCCGCGCGAACGGCGGCGCGGCTTGCGCTCCTCGCGCTCGCGGTGCTCCTCGGCGTCGCGCGCCTCGTCCTCCAGCAGAGCCTGTCGGTCGGCCAGGGGGATCTGGTAATAGTCGGGATGGATCTCGCTGAAGGCGAGGAAGCCGTGGCGGTTGCCGCCGTACTCGATGAAGGCCGCCTGGAGCGAGGGCTCCACCCGCGTCACCTTGGCAAGGTAGATGTTGCCGCGAAGCTGGCGCCGGTTGGCGGCTTCGAAGTCGAACTCCTCGACCCTAGACCCGTGGACCGTGACGACCCGGGTCTCCTCCGGGTGCATCGCATCGATGAGCATCTTGTTGTTGTTGGCCATGACGAACTTTCGACAGGGCGGCCGACGTCCTCCTCGAACCGAGCGGCTCCGGTGGCGTGCCGCCCCGTCCCGGTCCATCGGGCCGGACGGTCGACGCGCGCGACGACCCGAAACGGGTCGCCAGAGCTGTGGGGAAGGGATTGCCGTCAACCGCCGTTGGGCGCCGGTGATCGGCGCGCGTGGGGTTGATCCTGGCCAGGGCCGACGGGACTGCGGCGCCACGCGAAACGCGCATGCGTCGAACACGAGCAACGGCAACCGATGCTGTGTGTCCTCCCATCTCTCTCCCTGACCTCGCGAAGACTCTTGAGCCGGATACCGCCGGCCTCGGATTTCGTAGAGTGGCCGCGCGCCGTGAGGCCGCAGCTTTGACCGTCTCCTGCCCGGCTCACGAGGGCCGGCGAGCATGGCGCGGGAACCGACGGCGAAGACGCCCGAGTTGTGATCTCGAAACGCCCGCGGGCCGCGGAGCATACCGCACGGCACCGGGAAGGGTACAGCTTCATTACAGATCGTCGCAGGGATTTGGCAAGGTATAAACGCTGGCGGCCCCCAGCGAAGTCCCACGCGAACCCTTCGGTGATGGCGTTCCGTCGCTCCTCCGCGGGCGTCCCACGCCTGCACGGGTCACCGAGAAGGGTGCGCGATGACCGATGAGGCGATGCTCCACCTCGTCGCCGATCCCGATCACGCGCGTCTTGCCGCCGACACGCTGTTCGCCGCGCTCGAACGCGATCTCGGTCCGCGACTTCCAGCATCCGCCGAGATGCTGCATGTCGGCGCCACGGCGATACCCGGTTGTTTGACCAAGGGTGATCTCGATGTCGCCATTCGGGTCGATGCCGATGATTTCCCCGCGGCCGCAGCGATTCTGGCGGCGCGGTTCGCGCCCAACGCGGGGTCGATCCGCACGGCCGATTTCGCCGCCTTCGAAGGACGCGTCATGGCGCCCGCCCTTGGGCTTCAGCTGACCGTTCGGGATGGGCAGTTCGATGTCTTTCACCGCTTCGCCGTCGCGTTGCGCGCCGATCCATCCCTGGTCGCGCGCTACAATGCCCTGAAGATCCGATGCGATGGCGCGCCGATGAGCGCGTACAGACAGGTCAAGGACGCGTTCATCCGCGAGATTCTGAGCACCCGTCCCTGACGACCATCACGGGTGTCGCGTCCCGGCCACAACCGGCCGTCAAATCCCCGATGCGGCACAAGGAACGATTAACCACACCGGCCGTATCGCTTAACCGGAGGCCACAGGAACCGGAACGCCGGACCATGCTCGCATCCCACCGCCTGCTCCGGTCGATCGCCCTCGCCGCGAGCCTCGTCCTCGCGTCGGGTCCTGCCGTGCGGGCGCAGGACGGCGACCGGGCGGCCCGTGCCCCCGCCGCCGTGGCCATCGCGGCGGAGCTGTCGAGCGGCGGAGCCGGGATCACGAAGCTCACCCTCACCCTGTCGAAGGCCATCGACGCGCGTGCCTTCGTCATGGAGCGGCCCGACCGCGCCGTCATCGATCTGGCGGAAGTCAACTTCCAGCTCGGCGCCGAGACCGGGCGCAAGCGCGAAGGCGTGGTGTCCTCGTTCCGCTATGGCCTGTTCGCCCCCGGACGTTCGCGCATCGTCGTCGATCTGGCGCAGCCCGCCACCGTCGGCACCATCGAGACGACGACCCGGCCCCGCGACGGCGCCGTGCTCCTCACCGTCGAGTTCAAGCGCAGCGACCGCGAGGGCTTCCGGCGCGCCGCCGTCGCGAGCGATCCCGCGCCCCAGCTCCGCAAGGCGGTGGCGCCGAGCGAGGCCACGGATGCGCGCCCCCTCATCATGGTCGATGCCGGCCATGGCGGCACCGACCCCGGTGCCATCGCGGCCACGGGCGTGTTCGAGAAGGACATCGTGTTCGGCTTCGCGCAGGCTCTCGTCACCCGCCTCGAAGCGGGGGGGTGCTACCGGGTGCGGATGACCCGCGACCGCGACGTGTTCGTGCCCCTGGCCGAACGGGTCCGTATCGCGCGGGAGGCCAAGGCCGACCTGTTCGTCTCGATCCATGCCGATTCGATCCAGTCCGCCCCGCAGGTGCGCGGCGCCACCATCTATACGGGATCGGAGAAGGCCACCGACGCCGAATCGGCGCGCTTGGCCGAGCGCGAGAACCGGGCGGACGCCGCCGCCGGAACGGAATCGAACGAGGGGCCGGGCCATGTCGCCGACATCCTCCAGGAACTCACCCTGCGCGAGACCCGCACCTTCTCGTCGGGCTTCGCCAAGGGCCTGATGGCCCAACTCGGCCCGGTGATGGAGATGAGCCCCAAGCCCCACCGCGAGGCCGGCTTCATGGTGCTGCGCTCGCCCGACGTGCCGTCCGTGCTCGTGGAGCTCGGCTATCTGTCGAGCAAGCACGACCTCGACCTCCTGCAGTCCGAGTCTTGGCGCGCCGAGGTGACGGGGAGCATGGCCAAGGCCATCGACGCCTTCTTCGGCAACCGCACCTCGCTCACCCGGCCGAATCCGCCTCGGCGCTCCGCGGCAATCGCCCCAGTTTCACCATAGAATGGGAGTGAAACCGGGCCTCGCGACGCCCCGGTTCGACGGAGGTCGCGAGTTCGATGGGAACGGCCGCGCGGGTAGCCTCGAGCGAACGCCGCCCTTCTCCATGCCTGCCGCTCCAAACGGGCGGCGCGCGGTCCCGGTCCTGTGCCGGACCGGCGGCAGATCCAGCGACGAACGGGACCCGGATGCGCATCGTCCTTCGTTTCTTCGGCTTCCTGTTCAGCATCGGCGCGATGCTGTTCTTGGTCGCTTCGGCCGGCGCGGCGTTCTTCTACTGGAAGTATAGCCAGGATCTGCCGGACCACGCGGCGCTCGCCAATTACGAGCCGCCGGTGATGAGCCGCGTGCACGCCGCCGACGGTTCACTGCTCGCCGAATACGCGAGCGAGCGTCGGCTCTACCTGCCGATCCAGGCCATGCCGAAGATCGTGGTCGCGGCCTTCCTCTCGGCGGAGGACAAGAACTTCTACAAGCATGGCGGCGTCGATCCCGAAGGGCTCGTGCGCGCGGCGCTGACAAACTTCAAGAGCGGCAAGAAGCAGGGTGCCTCGACGATCACCCAGCAGGTGGCCAAGAACTTCCTTCTGAGCCCGGAGCAGACCTTCGAGCGCAAGGCCAAGGAGGCGCTCATCGCCTTCCGGATCGAGGCGGCCTATTCCAAGGACAAGATCCTCGAACTCTACCTCAACGAGATCTTCCTCGGCACCATCGTGCCCGGCCGCAACCTCCACGGCGTCGCGGCCGCCGCCCTCGATTATTTCGGCAAGTCCGTCCACGAGCTGACCATCAACGAGGCGGCCTATCTCGCCGCCCTGCCGAAGGGGCCGAACAACTACCATCCCTACCGGCAGACTCAGAAGGCCCTCGACCGCCGCAACGAGATCATCGGCCTGATGGCCCAGAACGGGTACATCACGAAGGAGGAGGGCGAGGCGGCCCGCAAGATGCCGCTGGGCGTCAATCCGCGCGTCGCCTTCGCCAACGCCGCCAACGCAAACTACTTCACCGAAGAGGTCCGACGGGAGATCACCGAACGCTACGGCGAGAAGAAGCTCTACGAGGGCGGTCTCTCCGTGCGCGCCACCCTCGACCCGAAGATGCAGGCCTGGGCCCGCAAGGCCTTGGTCGATGGCTTGATCCGCTACGACCAGTCCCACGGCTGGCGCGGGGCCCAGGCCAAGGTCGACCTCGTCGGCCGCGATTGGGGTCTGGCCGTCGCCGAGGTTCCCGGCCTCGGCGACGTGCAGCCCTGGCGCCTCGCCGTGGTCCTGAACACCAACGGCGGCGTCGCGCAGATCGGCCTTCAGCCCCGGCGCGAGGCGTCCGGCCAGGTCTCCAAGGATCGCGAGACCGGCACCATTCCAGCCGAGGGCACGCGTTGGACCGGCCGCTCGCCGGCCGCGGCCCTGAACCCCGGCGACGTGGTCTACGTCGAGGCCATGGACGGCGGGCGCGGGGCCTATCGCCTGCGCCAGCGTCCGGAGATCTCCGGCGCCATCGTGGCCATGGACCCCTATACGGGCCGCGTCCACGCAATGGTGGGCGGCTTCTCCTACGACGAAAGCCAGTTCAACCGCGCCACCCAGGCGATGCGTCAGCCCGGCTCCTCGTTCAAGCCCATCGTCTACTCGGCGGCGCTGGACAACGGCTACACCCCGTCCTCCATCGTGCAGGATTCGCCCATCACCATCGAGGCAGGTCCGGGCCAGGAGGCGTGGACGCCCTCGAACTACGACGGCAAGTCGGGCGGCCCGCACACTCTGCGCTACGGCATCGAGCACTCGAAGAACCTCATGACGGTTCGGCTCGCCAAGGATGTCGGCATGCCGCTCATCGCCGAGTATGCCCGCCGCTTCGGCGTCTACGACGACATGCTGCCCGTGCTGCCCATGTCGCTCGGCGCGGGCGAGACGACGGTGATGCGCATGGTCACCGCCTACTCGATGCTTGCCAATGGCGGCCGGCGCATCCGGCCGACCCTCATCGACCGCATCCAGGACCGCGTCGGCGAGACCATCTACAAGCACGATGCCCGCAAGTGCCTCGGCTGCGATGCGGAGAAGTGGTCGGGCCAGGACGAGCCGAAGCTCGTGGACGATTCCGAGCAGGTTCTCGATCCGCTCACCGCCTACCAGATGGTCTCGATCATGGAGGGCGTGGTCCAGCGCGGCACCGCCACGATCCTGAAGCAGGTGGGCAAGCCGCTCGCCGGCAAGACCGGCACAACCAACGACGCCAAGGACGCGTGGTTCGTGGGCTTCTCGCCCGATCTCGCGGTGGGCGTCTATCTCGGCTTCGACAAGCCGCGCTCGCTGGGCGACCGCGCCACGGGCGGCGGCCTCTCGGCTCCCATCGCCCTCGACTTCCTGAAGCAGGCCCTGAAGGACAAGCCGCCGACGCCGTTCCGCGTGCCGCCCGGCATCAAGCTCATCCGCGTCTCGGCCTCCTCAGGCATGCGGGCGGGCTCGGGCGAGGGCGCCGGCACCATCCTCGAGGCGTTCAAGCCCGGGACAGCGCCGCCCGACGCCTACGTGGCGCCCGCCAATCCGGCTCCCCCGGCGGGCGGCCCGCCCCCCGATGCCGACCGCGCCGCCCAGGCTGGTGGCCTGTACTGAGAGAAACGGGTTCGAAGGGCTCAGTCCTTTGCGGGTCCAGGGCAGAGGCCGGGAGAACGTCGGGCTCCGCCCGACACCCGCCGAAGGGCTTGCCCTTCGGAATCCCGTGAGTTCAGAAGCCTTTGCGCGCGAGTGCGAGGGCCGCGAGCTTATCGATGTCGAAGCCGGCCTGCGGCACCTCGATCATGAAGCGCTCGGCGATCTCCGAGACGACGAAGTCCGGCCGGATCCGTTCGATCAGCTTCCAGTCGATGCTCGTGGACCACAGCATGTGCACCTCCCGGAAGGTGTCGGCGAAGAGCGGCGTCAGGGTGCCGGTGGCGCCGTTCGGCGTGTGGTGGGCGTAGGAATCGCCGAATAGGACGAGACGGCGCGGATCGATGCCGGGCGCATCGTTGCGGAACACCGCATAGGCCCCGATATGCGCATCGCGCCCCCGGCCGTCGGCCTCGAACGCCGTGATCAGCGCATTGGCGTGGACACGCCGCGCCGCGCCCGCGAACAGGCAGGGTTCGGCGATCTCGCATCGCTCCGGATCGAACTTCGCGCCGAGGTCCCCGGCATAGACCTGTGGGGTTCCGAGCCTGCGCGCAGCGATGTCGTAACGCGGCCGCACGCCAAGATGCCGGCAGATCTCCGCGTAGGCGAGCCAGCCGCCCGCGAACGTCCAGTGGGTGTCCGTACGCCGGTAGAGCGCCGTGTCCCGTGCCCGCGCCCGGAACGGCCCCACCAAGTCGACGAGGCATGACCGCGCCGGCGAGAACCTGAGCCACCGCTCCAGGCGCAGGGCCGGCGACCGGGCGGGATCGAGGGCGAGGCCGTCGAACGCGTGGTCGTGGATCGCGAGCTTTTCCGGCGCCACCGCGTGGGCGTAGCCGATGCCGAGGGCGCCGAGACGACGGGTCCGTGCGTCGAGGAGGCGGCGCCAGCGCCAGAGCTTGGCCCGGGGAAATCCTGGCGTGCCGTATTGCGCCGCGACGTCGTTGCTGCCCCCCGTGAGAAACAGCCAGTTGTCCCGCCCGACATGGATATCGGGGCGGACGGAGGGGTCTGTCTCTGGGGCGGGGGGCATCATGCCGGCTGTGTAGCTTGGCCGAGGGAGCGGCGCATCCTTCCCGGCCACGACGATTCCGAGGCGCGCCCGTCGCCCCGGGCGGGCTTCAGTGATGCGCGTGGGGGGCAGGAGCGGCGGAGGCGGCGGCGTTCGGGCTCGTCGCGCCGATGGGCGCCACGGCGAAGGTCACCGGAACCGTCCCGGCCCGCTCGAAGGTCAGGGTTCCGGAGACGGGCTCGCCAACCTTCGGCGCGGACGTGAGATCCTCGAACATGAGGTGGAAGCCGCCGGGCTTCAGCTCCACGGTCTGACCCGGCGCGATGGCGAGCCCCTCCGGCACCGCCGCCATCTTCATGACGCCGCCCGCCATGGTCATGGAGTGGATCGCCCCCCGACCCGCGATGGCGATGCCCGCGCCCGTGAGCCGGTCGGCCTGCGACCCGGTGTTGGTGACGCGGACATAGCCGCCCGCGACCTTCGCCCCGCCCGGCGTCGCCCGCATCCAGGGCGTGTCGATGCGCAGGTCCCCGGCCGTCGTGATCTCGCCGGCCCGGGCAGACGCGGCAAGGCCGAGGGCGGCGACCATTGAAAGGGCAAGGCGAAGGGCGGTGCGGGTGCGCTGAATCATCGGACGATCCGGGAGTGCGATGGAAGTGGCATCGGGCGGGAGACCCGCCGACATCGGCGAACCATGCGCGCAAATCTTCCGTGCGCAAGGGCACGTCCTGGAAACGCCACCAGACGCCGCACCGACCGTGCGCGTCCATGCCAAGTTTACGACGCGCGATCGCCGGTGGGCACTCCCACTGCCCGAACGGCGCTACCAAACGAAGCGAACCGGTTTGGAACAAGAGGAGAAGATCGCAGTCTTTCAGATAGTTAGGCCGCCGCACCGTGCACCTGTCACGTCACGCATCGGCCCACCGCGCAACGAACGGTCTCGGTCGGCGGGGTATCCGTCAGTCCAACAACCGCGCTCGACCACGTGCACCTGTCGCGTCACGCATCGGCCCACCGCGCAACGAACGGTCTCGGTCGGCGGGGTATCCGTCGGTCCAACAACCGCGTTGGACCATGCTGTGGCCCGGGCGGCACGCTCGCCGGGAAGTCATCGCGGCGCCCGCCGGCGCCATATTGTGGCCCGGACGCCATGAGTTCTTAACTTCACCCCGACACGTTCGCGGCAAGGGGCGTTCCGGAGCTGACGCATCGCGTCGGCGTCCGGGCACCACGCCGCACCCAACGTCAGACCAGAGTTCGCCCGATGCTCAAGCAGGCACTTTCCGCCCGGTCCCTCGCCCGGTCCGTTGCCACCCGGTCCCTCGTCCTCGCCGCCTCCGTCGCCCTCGTGGGCGGCGCCGCTTCGGCCCGCGAGGCCGCCGGCTTCGCCCAGGCCGAATGGGCGCAGGACTACGCCGCGCCGACCACCATGCAGGTTCAGCGCTCCTCGACGCCGATCCTTTCGCCCCAGACCATCGCGGCCACGGAGCAGACCATCGAGCGTTACCGCGACATCGTGAATCGGGGTGGCTGGAAGTCGATCGCGGGGGCCGATCGGCTGCGCATCGGCGCCAAGGGGCCTGCCGTGAGTGCCCTGCGCCAGCGCCTCATCGTCTCGGGCGACCTCGATTCGGCCTCGGGCGGCTCGGGCGTCTACGATTCCTACGTCTCGGCCGGCGTGAAGCGCTTCCAGTCGCGGCACGGCCTCAGCCAGACCGGTGCCATGAGCCCCGCCACCCAGGCGGCCATGAACGTGCCGGCGGATGTGCGCCTGCACCAGCTCGAGATCAATCTCGTGCGCCTGCGCTCCTACGCGGGCAATCTCGGTAACCGCTTCGTCATCACCAACATCCCCGCCGCCCTGGTGCAGACGGTGGAGAACGGCCAGGTCGTGACCCTGCATGCCGCCGGCGTCGGCAAGATCGACCGCCAGTCGCCGATCATGAATACGAAGGCGACGCAGATCAACTTCAACCCCTTCTGGACGGTCCCGGCTTCCATCGTGAAGAAGGACCTCATCCCCAAGATGCAGAAGGATCCGAACTACCTCACGGACAACAAGATCCGCATCTTCACGGGGGAGACCGAGATCTCGCCGGCCTCGGTGAACTGGAACTCGGACGAGGGTACGCGCTACCGTTACCGCCAGGATTCGGGTGCCGACTTCAATTCCATGGGCATCGTGCGCATCAACATCCCGAACCCGTACGGGGTCTTCATGCACGACACGAACACCAAGGGCGTGTTCGGCGACGACTTCCGCTTCATCTCGTCGGGCTGCGTGCGCGTGCAGAACGTGCGCGAATACATCACCTGGCTGCTCAAGGACACGCCCGGCTGGGGCCGCGAGCAGGTCGAGCAGGCCATCGAGAGCGGCAAGCGCGTCGACGCCACCCTGAGCACGCCCGTGCCGGTCTACTGGACCTACATCACCGCCTGGGCGACCCCGGACGGCGCGGTGCAGTTCCGCGACGATATCTACAAGCGCGACGGCGTGAACGTACCCTCCACCCTCTCGGCCCCGACCCCCGTGGCAAGCGCCGAGCAGGTCCCGAGCTTCGAGCCGGGCGACGAGGAGAACTGAGGCACGGGAGCAGGAGCGGCGTCACGAGTCTCCAATCTCGTCCGGGGCGGGTGCGATCAAGCCCCGCCCCGGAAGACCGAGTCTGTCCGACTGTCCGTCTCGGCCGATGAACAGTATCTGGCTCGTCTAGGACTGGGACGAGCGCGACAATCACTCCGCAGGAAACGGTCTCAATGGCGTAGGGAAGCCTCGATCTTCGGCAACAGCAATTCGTTCTCGCGGGCCATGCGAAGCGCTTCCTGATCGCGAAGGATCAAGCTGTCCTGAGGATCGAAGACGATGCCATTGTGCATCTGGGCGAGCGTCACGGCCGCGATATAGGCGGCGACGCAGTCAGTTAGACCGGACCAATAGAAGACATAAGCCGTATCCCACCTTCGACCAAAATCGAGATCGTCATACGTTTCGATGAGCTTGTCGAAGTCGCACGGTCGGAACTCGAACGCGACATCGCGGGACTTCCATTTGGCCGTGACCAGACCCCCTTCTCCGATGACGATTTGATCGCGGGAAAATTTCAAGTCGAACCCATGTTCGTCGATGGCTTTTTGCCATTCGATGAGACTCGGAGGCAGGCCGTCATAGAAGACGTAGAGATCCATGCTCATGGCTTCGGTCCTCTGATCGGGAATGAATTCATCAGCGCGTCGATGTCGCTCTTCGCATCGAGGCCCTTCGAGATGGGCCGCGCGGTGATCGGAACGTCGTCCCCGACGCCAAGATGCTGGCGGATCTGGACTGCTCGTTCCTGGATCAGCTTTGCGCCGCCGAGGACCGCCGCGACAACATGCGTCGCTCCGACTCGGGGTCGATCATTGTTCCCGCGTTAGCGCGAAAAATGCAACTTTCGCGTGTTCTGCGGCGGGCGCATCGAACGCCTTCGGCTTGGCCGAGGTGGCATCACGGCTTATTTCAAAATTTTTCGGCCGCCGCCTCGCCGGGCCGCGGAAACTTTTTTTGTAGGACACGCCAAATTCGTGTGCCTTGGCCTTGTCCTGCCGCCCGTGTAATAAAATGCCCATCGAGCGTCCGCCCGCCGTAACGCCAGCGGATAACGGACGCCTTCGCCCGTTCAACAATCGAGGCCATCCATGAGCGCCGGTACCGCTGCCGACAAGCACTTCTCGAATTCCTTCTTCAGCGCGTCGCTCGCCGACGTCGATCCGGAAGTGGCTGCCGCCGTCGGCCAGGAACTCGGGCGCCAGCAGCACGAGATCGAGCTGATCGCCTCCGAGAACATCGTCTCCAAGGCCGTGCTCGAGGCCCAGGGCTCCGTTCTCACCAACAAGTACGCCGAGGGCTATCCGGGCCGGCGCTACTATGGCGGCTGTCAGTTCGTCGACATCGCCGAGAACCTCGCCATCGAGCGCGCCAAGCGCCTGTTCGATTGCGGCTTCGCCAACGTGCAGCCGAATTCCGGCTCCCAGGCGAACCAGGGCGTGTTCATGGCCCTCATGCAGCCGGGCGATACCTTCCTCGGCCTCGACCTCGCCGCGGGCGGTCACCTCACCCACGGCGCCCCCCCGAACGTCTCGGGCAAGTGGTTCAAGCCCGTTTCCTACACCGTGCGCCGCGACGACCAGCGCATCGACATGGAGCAGGTCGAGCGCCTCGCCCACGAGCACAAGCCCAAGGTGATCATCGCGGGCGGCTCGGGCTATCCGCGTCACTGGGATTTCGCCAAGTTCCGTGAGATCGCCGATGCCGTCGGCGCCTACTTCTTCGTCGACATGGCCCACTTCGCCGGCCTCGTCGCCGCGGGCGTCCACCCGTCGCCGTTCCCGCACGCGCACGTCGCCACCACGACGACGCACAAGACCCTGCGCGGCCCGCGCGGCGGCATGATCCTCACGAACGACGAGGCGCTCGCCAAGAAGTTCAACTCGGCGATCTTCCCCGGCCTGCAGGGCGGCCCGCTCATGCACGTCATCGCCGGCAAGGCGGTCGCCTTCGGCGAGGCCCTGAAGCCCGAGTTCAAGATCTACGCCCGTCAGGTCATCGAGAACGCCAAGGCGCTGGCCGATACCCTGATGTCGGGCGGCTACGACATCACCTCCGGCGGCACCGACAACCATCTGATGCTCGTCGACCTTCAGAAGAAGGGCCTCACCGGCAAGGCGGCGGAAGCGGCCCTCAGCCGCGCCGACATCACCTGCAACAAGAACGGCGTGCCGTTCGATCCGGCAAAGCCGACGATCACCTCCGGTATCCGCCTCGGCACCCCGGCCGGCACCTCGCGCGGCTTCGGCGTTGCGGAGTTCAAGCAGATCGGCGGCTTCATCGTCGAGGTGCTCGACGGCCTCGCGGCCAAGGGCGAGGCGGGCGATGCCGCCGTCGAGGCGGCCGTGAAGGAGAAGGTCCACGCGCTGACCGATCGGTTCCCGATCTACGCATGAGGGTGAGGCAGTGTTCGCGCTTAACGCGTGCACTGCAACACGCTAAAGGAGAACGGCCGTGGATCGGAAGGTCCACGGCCGTTCTCGTTTTCTCGCATCTACACAGGTGGCCGCCCGATGCGCTGTCCCTATTGCAGCGGCCCCGACACTCAGGTGAAGGATTCGCGCCCCACCGACGATGCCATCCGTCGGCGCCGCGTCTGCCCGGATTGCGGCGGCCGCTTCACCACCTTCGAGCGGGTGCAACTGCGTGAACTCACCGTGGTCAAGCGCTCCGGAAAGCGTGTTCCGTTCGATCGCGACAAGCTCCAGCGCTCCATCGGCGTCGCCCTGCGCAAGCGCGCCGTCGACCCTGAGCGGATCGAACGTCTCGTCAGCGGCATCACCCGCCAGCTCGAGAGCGGGGGCGAGGCCGAGATCGCCAGTGAGGCGATCGG
>Ga0182232_1000052_pt1 | contig 39616 bp, 37 predicted proteins | sample G6R1MG_30_FD_155484 | JGI IMG/M metagenome (GOLD analysis project Ga0182232, IMG submission 155484) | Phyllosphere microbial comminities from miscanthus, Michigan, USA - G6R3_NF_07NOV2016_LD2 MG | ecosystem: Host-associated > Plants > Phyllosphere > Phylloplane/Leaf | place: USA: Michigan... | reverse complement strand
ATGGTAGTTTTGGTAGACAGACCAGAACCGTTGCTACCATCCGGAAAAACAACTCGGAGGAGATCCGAGTTCGGATCACCCATCAAGGTGGGTGCGAACTGATTGATTTACGTGTGTTCGCTGCAACACATCGGTCTGAGGGTGAGCCTCGACCCACGCCGCGGGGGATATGTCTCACGAGAAGCAGATTGCCCGACCTGATCCGGGCCCTCAAGGCTTTAGAGCGGGAGGCCGCGTGATGGTCGCCCTTACCGCTCTGAGCGGCGGCAGATCCGCCGGCGCAGAGGCAGTCCCTCCTCACTCGATCGATGCCGAGCAAGCCCTTCTCGGCGCCATCCTGATCAATGCCGAGGCTCTGGATCGCGCCCGCGATCTTGTGCGATCCGAAGATTTCCACGAGGAAGCCCACGGTGCGATCTTCGCCGCCATGTGCGCTCGCCGTGACGCCGGCGAGGCCATCGATTGGCGCCTCATCAAGACGACGCTGGGCGATCGCCCGTTCGGCGATCTCACCGTTGGCTCCTACGTCGCCAGGCTCGCTGCCGGGGCGACCACCGTCATAAACTCTTCGAGTTACGCTCGGACAGTCGCGGAAGCTGCGCGGATGCGCGCCGTCCTCGCGACAGCACAATCCGCGGTCGCTCAGATGACCGCAGGAGCAGTGATCGACCCAGCCGAATTCGCAGCGGCGATGATTGCTGATCTTGATGTGGTGGCAACCGCGGGTCTCACCGAAACGGCGCGCCGGACAACCCTCGCTCAATCTGCGTCTAGCGTTCTGGCTCGCGTCGACCGGGTGCGGCGCGGGCTCGTGCCGGTCGGGGTGAGCTACGGCGTGCCCAAGTTAGACCGGGCTACCCTTGGCTTGCGTCCTGGACAGCTCGTCATTCTCGCCGGTCGCCCAGGTATGGGTAAAACGGCGGTCGCGCTGCACATTGCACTCTCTGCAGCGCGCGCCGCTGGGGCGGTCGGCTTTTTCAGCCTCGAGATGGATGGCGAGGAGTTGGCCGAGCGCATTCTCGCCTCGCTGGCCTACGATCCCCGCCTTCCAGCGCTGACCTACCGAGCGATTGCTGAGGCGCACGGCCTCAGTGACGAAGCTCTGATGCGTCTTGACACCGCTGAGCGGGCCTCGCGCGAAATTCCGATCTGGATCGAGCAAGAACCGGCTCTCTCTATTGCCCAAATAGCCGCCCGCGCTCGACAAATGCGCCTACGAGCTGAAAAGCAGGGACGACCCCTTACGGCTATTGTGGTCGATCACATCGGCCTCGTGCGCCCGTCCAAGCGTTACACGGGCAATCGCGTCCAGGAACTGACCGAGATCACGGGCGGCTTGAAGGGCTTGGCCAAGCAGCTTGGCATCCCAGTCATCGCCCTCTCTCAGCTCAACCGCAACGTCGAGCACCGCGATGACAAACGGCCGAAGCTCTCAGATCTTCGAGAGTCCGGATCCGTGGAACAAGATGCGGATGTTGTTTTGGGCCTATTCCGAGAAGAGTACTACCTTGAGAACAAGACAGATCGGACCGACGAGGAAGAGACGCGTCTCGCCCTATGCCGCAATCAACTTGAAATCGAAATTCTGAAACAGCGGTCTGGCCCGACCATACGTATCATTTCTTTCTGCGACATCGCCTGCAACATCATCGCGGAGGCGCGATAATGAAAGGCGAATTCTATAAAATGGATTACGAGGCCTGGGACACGGGCACCGTCGATCTTTCTCTTGAAGTTGAGGGGGCTTATCTAAGGATTTGCCACCACATGTATCGCATCGGCGGGCCGATCCCTAATTCAGTCAAGCTGCTGCAGGGGCTGTTCCGCTGCGGTCACATCCGGGCCGCCGCCCTGCTCCAGAAGCTTCTCGACGCAGGAAAAATCTGCGTCACAGAAGACGGTTTACTCGCCAATAACCGGGTGGGTCGGGAGCTACTAAACCGCGAGTTAACCTCGACTAAACGTCGAGTAGCGGGCGAGTTAGGCGGGACTAACAGCGGAGTAAGTCGCTCTAAGTTGTTGAAAAATAACGAGACGAGCGAAGCAATTGATTCGACGCTGCGAACCAGAGGAGAAGAGAGGAGAAGAGATAATACCCCCTTAACCCCCAAGGGGGCCGAACCGGATCGTTTCCCTGAATTCAAGGCCGCCTATCCGAAGAGGTCCACCACCTTCCCGACGACACAGGCGCGCAAGCGCTGGACCGAAGCGATGCGGCGCGGGGACGACCCCGAGCGAATAGTGGCTGGCGCGAAGCTCTACGCCGCTGAGCAGGGTCGCCTCCGCAAGGTCGGCACCGAGTACATCCAGTCGGCCGACGTGTGGCTCAACAAGCGACGTTGGCAGGATTATGTGCCCGGCGCTGCTGAACCCACTGCTCCGCCAGTCGCGCCCATTTCGGACGTTGCTTGGCAAGACCGAGTGCGCACGTGGCGCGACCGCGGCGGACACTGGCCGTGGCGGGGGCCGCCCCCCGATGAACCTGGAACGCTCGTGCCCGCCGCCGTGCTGGCAGGGTTTGGCCTGACTGTACCGCAAGCCGCGGTGGGGGGACGATGACTTTGGCCAAGAATGCCCAGATGGCCTGCGTCGGGCCCCCGTGCAACTCGGCGGTGCCCTCACCCGTGCCAATGGCGACGGCCGTGCCCCGACCACTCCCGGCGAGCGAGCGGCAGCAGCCTCGCGCGTCAACTGCACTCGCGTTCAGCCCTGCGATAGCGAGTGCGGTTAGCGAGATTTCCGCGACGGGCGGCGGCACGGCCCATGGTGGCCTCCTGCGGTCTGTGGTGTTGGCGGCCCCTGTGCAGGCTGAAGCTTCTATCACGACGAGTTACCGGCTTCTGCGCCCAGACCTCGGGACGCAGAACGGACTAGGAGCTGCCGCGGAGCCGCGCGCATGATGAGAGCTGATACTGCCGAGCGCTTAGCGAAGCTCTTACCCCACCTCGGGAGCGAGCACGAAGGCGAGGTGATCGCCACAGCGCGCGCCATTAGTCGGACGCTGGCCACCGCGGGGCTGGACTGGCACGAGTTCGGTCGGGTTGTCGAACGTGCGGGGGAGCCCATCGCCTTGGCTGCGCCCACCCAGACATCGGCCAGCGCCGCCCCCAATGCCCCGGACGCCCCATGTAGCCGTCCTGGCATGACCGTCGTCGGCTCCTCACGGATCGTGCCTTGGAATGGCATCGCGCTTCGTTGCCGGGATCTCGACCGGAGGATCCCTCAGGCCTTCGGTGGCAGGTTCTTGACGCCAAGCGAGCGCGAACAACTCAGGGCGATCGGCCTCACTGGTTCGGTTTCCAACGCGGAGGCGGCTTGGCTCGAGTGCGTGCATGTCCACGCACAAGCCGCTTGGGATCTTTGGCAACGCAGCGGGCACGGAAAGCCGAGGCGGCCGGCTGCGGCCTAACCCTACGGGCAAGCCCCGGAAGGAGAAATGACGATGGCTCGGCGACCATCGAAGGGGCGCCTCGGCGCGATCGTCTTTCTGATTGATGTGCTGCGGCGTGAAGCGCTGACGGGGGCGCCGGCGAGCGCCGCGCGGACCGCCCTCGGCATCTCGTACCGTGAGGCGGCCCGGACCGATGCAGCGCGCATCGCCCTGGCCGAGGCGATTGCAACGGCGGATCCGGCCCGGGCCGAGGCACGTCTCGCGACCCTGCGGGAGGCGTTGACCGGGGCTGCCCCCGCACCTTCACGGCGGCTGATCATCCCGCATGAAAAACGAGGGCCTACCCCGCGGGCCCGTGACGGCTCAGGGCGCTTCATGAAGTCGGCCGTTGATCAGGCTACCCGCTCCAACACGCGTTTTACCTGAACCGCGCTCCACCGCTCGCCTCCGCGCACCGTCGGGTATCCCCGGGCGGTCAGTTCGGCCGCGATCCGCCGCAGAGACAGGCTGGTCGCCTGCATCTCGCGGATCGTCGGGGCGAGGTCGGCGGCGCGCTTGTCGGCCCGGGCTCCACGCACTACGGCGCTCGCCGGGTTGCCGGCGGCGCGCACGGCGGCGAAGTTGCCCCGGTCGCCGCCGAGGCGCCGGCCTCGCACCTTGGCAGCCTGGAGCGCCGCCTTCGTCCGGGCGGAGATCATCGCGGCCTCGTGCTCGGCCACTGCGGCTAGGATGTGGACCGTGAGCCGGTTGGCCTGCGGGAAATCCACCGCGACGAAGTCGGTGCCGGCCTCCATCAGGGTCGAGATGAACGCAACGTTGCGGGCCAGCCGATCGAGCTTGGCGATGATCAGCGTCGCGCCGTGCATCCGGCACAGCCTGAGCGCCTCGGCCAGCTTCGGCCGGTCGTTGCGCTTGCCGCTCTCGACCTCGACCTCGACCACCTCGGCCACGAGGCGCCAGGACCCACCGTTGAGGTGCTGGCGCACCGCGGCCTGCTGCGCCTCCAGCCCGAGGCCGGACGCACCCTGCCGGGCCGTGCTGACCCGGTAATACGCAACCAGTTTTCGGTCCGGCATCGCAGTCTCCAACGGCCGTTACATTCACGGCAACGTTGATTGCTGCAAACGTAACGCCCCCATGGCGGCCGTCAAGAGCCCGCCCGAACGCTCGTCTCGCCCTGGGCCAGCCCAGAGCCGTAGGTCGAAAATCTGGCGGCGTGACAGGTTTCGACAGGTTCGCTGGCCCTGCCTTGCAGGGCGAGATTGACGCGCGACCTCAGGTTTTGTCGTGTTGGCCGCCGCCGATCGGCTTGATGCGCCGTCGAGCGCTGATCAACTCCATCCCGCGTCTGCGGGTTGGCCCGGCTGCCCCCCTCACATCCGACGCGGATCGTCGGATGTCGGCGACCGCGGTCCTGACCTCCGCGACGAGCGCCGCCGTTGCCGTTCACATCGATGCCCTCGCCGCATGGGCCACCAGCGTCGAGCCCGAGCCATCCCAGGTCGCAGCGAAGCTTCTCGAGACCCGAGGGCGGTTGCGCCGTGCGGCGGGCCTCCGCCGGTCGGCCTGAGACGCCATTGAGCGCAGATCAATCCAATCCCGCACCCGCGGGTTCGCCCGGCCGCCACCGCGGCCATCCTCCTCGGCTCGGCCCGACCTCAGTCCGCCGCGCCGCCTCACCCCACCACTTAGACGCAGCCCGAGCCGCCCGCACCGCGCGCGGTTCCGCCGACGCGCGCCTCGCCGTCGGCCGCCTTCACTCGCGACCAAAGGGATCCACGATGGATCGCCGCCTCAGCTACATCGACGCCAACCCCGACATCCTCGACCTGCTCCTGAACGCGCGCTTCGCGATGGAGGGCCTCGCCAAGGTCTCCGAGGCGGTGTTCGGCCAGAACACCGTCGTAGCCGGCTTCACCTGCGCACCGACCTCGCCCGCGTCCATGACGGTCAACGTCGGGCCGGGCATGGTTTACCAGATGGCAGCCCTGGAGAGCACGGCGATCTCGGCGCTGAACGCCGACACCCATCAGGTGCTCAAGCAAGGTATCTCGCGCGAGATCTCGCCGCTGACCCTGGTCGCCCCCACCACGGTGGGCACGGCCGTCAACGTGCTGATCGAGGTCGCCTACGTCGACGACAAGTCGACCACGCAGCAGGTGTTCAACTACTACAACGCCGCCAACCCCGACATTCCGCTCACCGGCGTCGGCGGCAACAATCTGCCCCAGACCTCGGTGGTCAAGGGCGTGGCCCAAATCCAGACCAAGTACGGCATCCCCGCCACGGCCGGCTCGCAGACCACCCCGACCCCGGATGCCGGGTTCGCCCCGCTGTTCGTCGTGACCCTGACGCAGGGGCAGACGGCGATCTCGGGCAACATCGCGGTGGCGACGGGCGCGCCCTTCGTCGCGGACGCGCTCCAGAACATCCCGGCCGGGGTGCAAACGAACCGGTACACCTACGTCAAGGACACCGGCACGGCGAACGCGCTGGTCGTCGCCCCGACCCCGGGCCTCGCGTCCCGGCCGGAAGGCACCGAACTCACGGTCCTGCCGAAATTCACCTCGACCACGACCTCGCCGACGATCAGCGACGGCCTCGGCACGGTGTCGATCCTCAAGCGAGACGGCACCGCGCCGTCGGTCGGCGACATCGTGGCCGGCATCCGCACGCGGCTGATCTTCGACGGCGCCGCCTATCGGCTGGCGGGCAGCGCACCGAGCGATGCGACCGCAACCGCGCAGACCGCCAAGACCCTGTTCAACGTCCAGAAGATCGTCAGTCAGACCCGCACGTCGGCGAGCGGCTCGACGGCCGGTTCTAACGTGACCGTTCTCTCGGGCCTCACCTACACGAAGAAGAGCCCGACCAGTACACTAGTTGTGTGGGGTAGCTTCCAGACCTACACGACGACTGCAGCCGGCGCAATTACAATGCGGTTGACCATTGGATCCGCATACGCGGAGGCTGGTACGACCAACGGTTACACGCCGTCCGGCAGTTCGCAGCCCATTTCGCTGACGAACAGCCCGATCTTCTTCATCACCGGTGTCGGCTCTGGCGCGCAGGCGATCGCGCTCGCTTTCCGGCGTGACGACAACGTCAGCTACACGACGGTTCTCAACCCGACATCGGCGGACGTGTCGGGCTACCCGACGCCGAACACCCTGGTGCTCGTCGTGGCCGAAGTAGAGCTCTGAGCGTCGGATGCTCTCGCCGACCGCGACATCCTCGCCGTGGTCCTGCGGTCGGCACTGGCGCCACAGCGCTAGGCGCACCCTCCCACCCATCCGCGAGACCCGCCGCAGCCCGAGGCCGGGCTCGCATACCGTGAGCGACGACTGATGTTCGACGATGGACTGGCCAACATGATCCGTCGCGAGGCGGCCCAGCCCGCCAACGCGCGCGCGCCGATCCGGGTGGCCGAGGTGACGAGCTACGACCCCGACACCCATTCGGTGAAGGCCAAGATCCTGCCGGACGGGACCGAGACCGGGTGGTTCCCGCTCGGCGTCATCCACGTCGGCAAGGGCCACGGCATCGCGGCGGGTGCGACCGAGGGCGACCAGCTCGTGGTCGGGTTCCTGGAAGGCGATCACTCCGCCCCCGTCGTGCTGAGCCGGCTCGGCTCGGATGACCAGCCCCCGCCGAAGGTGAAGTCCGGCGAGATCGCGATCTGGCACAAGTCCGGCACCCGGGATTTCTTCTCAGCCGACGGCACCCACACCAAGACGCACGCCAAGGGCGGCACCGTCACGTGGGACAAGGACGGCAACTTGACCACTGACAACAAGGCGATGGCGGTGGCGACCAACGCTGCAACCATCGCCTCGACGGCCGCCAAGACCCTCACGAGCAAGGCCGGGCAAGGCATCGTCCAGCAGGCCGGCAAGATCCTCCTCAACTGCGGGTAGCCGTACCGCGCCTGCGGATCTGCTCCTCCCACCCACCCATGAGACCCGCCGCAGCGAGCGGCCGGGCTCGATCACCTGCGAGAAACCCATGCTCAGCTTCAACGATCGCCGCGCGCTGCACGCCGCTCAGGCGGTTTCAACCGAGAATTTGTGCCGCGACTTCCAGGCCGCAGTTGCTGCGGCCGCGCAGGCGATCACTGCCACCGGCGAGGCAACCAACGGCCTGAGCGCCGAGTTCGAGGCCGCAGACGTGTCGGAAGCCCGACACGCCGCATTCAGAACCTTCGCAGTCCTGTCGATCGCGACGTTCCGTCGGTTCGCCGACGAGGTCGCGCGCAACAATGAGCGGCTGACCAAAACGCATTGATGCTGAGCCGGCATCGGCTCGCAAAGCAACTAGGCGCCAGCCTCGGCGCCTAGAATGTCATACCGTCGAAAGCTACTACGATGGCTGATGTATACCGTATCCAGGCGGTAATTAATCTGGGCGGCAACATTGCCCCCGAACTTAGCAAGATCCTCAAGACGATAGACCAAGCGGACAAACGCGCGAAGGAGGTCGGCAAGTCCGTTGGGCATTGGGCCTCGCCCATCGACCGCGCCGCTGCCTCCATGGGGAAGTTCGCCCGCGAGGTCGCCAACGCCCGCAAGGGCCTCGGCACCGTCGACCGCGAAGTCGCAAAGATGCGGCAGGGACTGTCCGGGCTGAAGGCCCCGGCTGCCGGGCTTGACCGCGAGATGCAGCGGTGGGCGACGGCCATCGGCCGGCCGCTCGCGGAGATGCGCAACATGCGCCGCGAGACGCAGGGCGTCGGTTCGGCCGCGCGCGGAGTCTCGCGTAGCATCGATAGCTGGGCCGGTCGGATCGGCAAGGCCGCCACGGCGATGCAGCGCATGCAGAAAGCTGCAGCGAACGTCCATTTGCCGTCCATGCCGCACAGCGTTGGCGGTGGAACCGTTGGCGGCGGTCGTGGGCGATCAGGACGTAATGGCGGCGGCGGCACCGCGCTTCAGCGCCGCTCGCACGGTGGGCATCGGTTCGGGCAACATGAGGGATCGCATCTCGCCGCTGGCGTCGGTGTCGTTGGCGGCGTGCAGTCCATGGAGCAGCTCATTGAGATGGGCGCCGCAGCCCGCCGCGAGGACATCCGCGCCAAGAATGCCGGCTTGACCCCGGAGGAGAACGCTGCGCTTCGAGAGAAAGCTGCGGAGATGAGCAGGCTCTATCCGAGCTTGGCACCGCTCGGCGTGCGCGAGCAGGGCCGCCTGCTCATCCCGAACGTCGGCAACTTCGAAACCGCCATGAAGGTGCTCCCAGAGTACATGAAAGGTCAGGTGGCGATGCAGACCATGTCCGGCCCGGAAGAGGGCGGCAAGGACATGGAGGCGTTCGCCCGGTACATCGACATCATCGGCCGCTCCATGTCGGTCGAGGACACCAACAAGCTCATCGACGGCTACGTGCGGGCGCGCCAGCTCGACCCCGAGGCCATCCGCTCGCTCGACTACGTCAACGCCGCCAAGTCTGCCGCCGCGCCCGGCAAGGGCCTGAGCGTCGGGTTCTGGTCGCAGATCGCTCCGGCCCTGTTCTCGCAGCAGGGCGGCGCGCGGACCGGCACCGACATCGCCTCCGCCTACCAGAACACCGTGGTCGGCCGTGGCACCGATGCGTCGATCCTCGCCCAGTACGACGAGGGCCTGCGCACCGACATGAAGTGGCACTGGAACAAGCAGAAGACCAAGCGGATCATCGACGACAAGGGCGGACTCGTCAACGAGAAGCTCTACAATGCTCAGCCTTACGAATGGGCAAAACAAGAAGCTGTTCCGCGTATGGTCAAGAAAGGTATGCTACCCGAAGGCTACGCCCGTGGCGATTTCAGCCAGGACCTAACCGACGAGCAGCGCGCCAGCTCGGGTAAGTATCTTTCGAAGCTTTTCTCGAACCGACGCGGCGCGAACATCTTCTCGCTGATGATCCAAGACATGGATCAGATCGAGCAATTCATCAAGCGTTGGCAGAACACGAAGGGGACCGCTGACGTTCTCAAAGATCAGAAGATTGATCCCTTCGTCAGATGGAAAGCCGCCCAAACGCAAGGGGGGCGCGTCAGTACCGCGCTCGCTAATCCAGGCATTGATGACATCACGGCTCAGATCGGTCGGATCGCATCTGCCTTGGGGCTGGCCGCCGATACGTTGGAAAAGCATCCGGTGGCAGCTCAGTCCACCTTCGGCGTCGGGGCTACGGTTGTGGGCGGGGCGGCGGCGGCAGGTGCGGCGGCGCTCGTTCTCGCGGGCCTGGGAGCTCTGTCTATTCCGGCCATCATGGTCGGCGCCGGGGCTTCGGTCACGATCGCAGCCCTCACCATCCCGTGGGAAAAGATCGCTGATGCGATGGGCATCCCGAAGGATACCCAGAAAGACATCAAGGCTGCTGTCAAAAATCCTGGGGTAGCTGGCGCCGCTTGGGGTGACGACGATTACCCCGGCAATCCCCTGCGTGCTCTTGAGCGAGATATCGAGGGGAAGATCTACAAGACGCGTCCTGGTGTCGGGCCCCAGGATTTCACGGCTGGTATCCCCGGTGTAACGCCTCCCGACGCTAAAATACTGCCCGAGTACAAAGCTCCGCCTGGATTTGGCGGTGCGATCCCGTCGTTGCCGAGAATGGGCTTCGAGCCGCCAGGCGGGGTGACCGGCGGAGCGGTACCCGAACAGATCAAGGCTGCCGGCGACGCGATCGGGCAGGCGGGCGCCACAGCGGCCCCGGGCATCACCAAAGCGGGCGAGGCAGCCGCTAGCGCAGTCGGCGGCCTGAACTCAACGGCAGATGGAGCCAACAGGGCAGGCGGCGCCCTCGCAGGTCTCGCCGCTAAGATCTCGGCGATGCCGTCCATGACGCTGCCTGGTGGCAGCAGTGGGGGCAACGGTCCGGCGGCCTCGCCCGGCGCAGGTGGCGGAGGAGGCGCTACCCCCGGACCAGGGGCATCGGCTCCCGGGGCCGCCCCGAAGTCGGCGGTCTACCGTGGAGGGGCGGCGCCGGTTCAAGTCGCCACCGCCGTGCAACTCGACGGCCGCACGATCGGGCGCGCCGTGACCCGGCACCAAGTCGCCCAGCTCGACACAAGGAACGGTGTCGGGCGCTTCGACGGCACCAGCGCCAAGACGCCGGTCGGGTTCTCTGAACCGGTCACGGCCTGAACCCTGGCCCCGCCCGCCTCAGTGTGGGCGGGGTTGGCTATGCGTCTTCGATCAGGCCCTATGCGGTCAGCGACTGTTGCTTGAGCCTCGCGACAGACTGCGCTCATCCCATTCGCGCTCGGCCCAAGCCTTGAACCCGCTTTCGGACTGCCACGTCATCAGCTTGTCCGAGATGAGGGCCAAGACGCGGCCATCTCCATACAGATGATACTCACGCCCCGCATGTGTTGATGTCCCGGCCTTGGCCGCCAGCGTGTGGTTGCCCGCGCGGGGCATGCTGGGATCGGACGGCCAGTCGGACGGACTCTCGGCGCGAAGCTGGGGTGGCGCGGCGGCTTCCACATCCGGCAGGGTGGTCGGCTTGAAGATCAACGCCGCTCCGCCGAGAACCACGCAGCCGCCAATCCACATCAGCTCGGACATCATAACGGCGGCCGATGTCCCAACCCCCACGTTGGGGAGTTGCACAGCACGGAAGAAGTCAGCGGCGGCTAAGAACCCGAACCCGAACGCCCAAGCCATGAACGCGATGGTGAACAGGGCGTAGATGCCGCGCACAGTTCCCTCCGAGGTCGAGCCAGACAGCCCCGACGCGGCGGCCCTCCGGTTGTTCCCGGCATCTTAAGCGAAGCTTGGCCGTTCGCCAACGCCGGTCGCCGGCTGGCCTTGGGGTCGGAATACGGCCTCGGGCCCCGGCTTATCCGACCCAAAATCCGGCTGCCGAAACGGCCCGAAATCACGCGCCCAAGAGCCTGTTCCGGGCCTCGGATCGGCACCTTATCCGACCTTATCCGACCCCTCTGACCGTCGAGAATAAGCTGTTATCGACGCTAAGGCAGAACTATGCCCAACGAACTGATCTGTCTCGATAATTCGGCTCTGGACGAAGCGACCGCCGCGAACCTGCCGGCGACGATTTCGAGCATCGCCGATCAGGCCCGGGATTACGCGGCGCTCGCGCGCTCCGGAGCGACCCGGAAAGCGTATGCCGGCGATGTCCGTGCCTTCGTGTCGTGGTGCGAGGCGCAGGGCCTGTCCGCGATCCCGGCGCACCCCGGAACCATGCTCGGGTACCTGATCGAGAACGCCGGCGCGCTGAAGGTCGCCACCCTCCGCCGCCGCCTCATCGCGGTCCGGCAAGCGCACGCCGAGGCCGGGTTCGAACTCGACACGTCGGGCCCCGCGTTCCGCGATGCTTGGGCCGGGCTGCAGCGGAAGCACGGCCAGCCGCCGAACAAGAAGAAAGCCCTCCTCACCGCCGAGCTGCGCCGCGCCGTTGAGGCGCTGCCCGAGACGCTCGCCGGTCGACGCGACCGCGCGCTGATCCTCGTGGGCTTTGCGGCCGCGCTCCGCCGGTCAGAGCTCGCCGGCCTGGAAGTCGCGCGCCGTGATGGCGTCTCGTGGATTGAGGATGGGCCAGATGGTCTCGTGATCCATCTCGGCCGCACCAAGACGGACCAGAGCGCGGCCGGCGCCGAAGTCGGCGTACCGTACGGTTCCGACCCGTCGACCTGCCCAGTCCGGAACTTCCGCGCCTGGATCAAGGCTGCGAAGCTCAAGTCGGGCCCCGCCTTCCGATCGGTCAACCGGCACGGGCAGGTTGGGAAGGCCGCGCTTACCGGCGCGGCAGTGGCGGAGATCGTGAAGCGCGCGATCGTGGCGCTGGCGTTGCGTGAGGGGGCGACCCAGCGGCAAGCCGACGAGCGCGCCGCGGCCTTCGCGGGCCACAGCCTCCGGTCCGGCCTCGCCACATCGGCTGCCGCGAACGATGCACCCGGCCACGCGATCCAACGCCAGCTCCGGCACAAGCGGTACGACACGACCCTGGGCTACATCCGGTCGGGGGCGCTGTTTAAGCAGAATGCGGCTGGGATGGCTGGGCTGTAGGACTGGGCACACTTCTGCTACACGACCCTCCTTCCCGTCCGCGCGCCCGAGGCGTTCGCGACACCGCAAGGCGTGCGGCGGGCAAGCACGTGACGACAGGCGCGCTGCGGGCCAGTTCCCCGGGGCCCTCCCGTGAAGCCTCGGCCGGGCAGTCGCGTGAGGGTCGGCGCGGCGGGGGAACTGGACACCGCAAGCGCCGGCTCACGGCCCATGTTATGAGATCGGCGTTCAGTCGAGATACCGATGGCGAAACGCAAGGTAGTAGCCCTTTCTCCCGCCGATCGGCTTGTTCTAGCCAAGCAACGCACTAACGAACTTGTAGACCACATGATCTCGCTCATTGCGATGCATGAGTCTAATCTTATAATTATGAAGACCGACGTGTTGTCTCGTCAAATACCGAGTTCATACGCAGCTCACGCCTTCAACAATTTTCGCTTCAGTATGGCCGGTTTCGAGGTCGTGAGACTGTGTGCTTTCTGGGAACCGCCAGATCCACAAGACGTAAGCATTCCGAACGTGCTGAACCTGTTTGATGATCCACAGGTTCGATCGGAAATTAGATTGGCGGTTACGAAAAGTGAATATAGATCCAATATCGACGAGGATGTTTTTGCATCAATATCAGAGGAGATGTCACAGGAAATCGATGCTAGGATAGATAATACTCTTGCGAAAGCGCGTGCGGTAGAAAGCAGCCCGCGGCTAAAATCTGTTCGCAACTTTCGTCACAAATTTCTCGCCCACAATCTCAAAAAGACGCGAGCCGAAGAGGCCGGACCAGTCGCACCGATGAAGAACGACGACGTCGATTGGTTGTTCGGCGAGACCGAAGCCATCGTCGACGGTCTACATCACGGCCTTAACCGTACGGGGTTCGACTGGTCAGGCTCTCATGAAATCTCGAAACGGCAGGCTGAGAGCTTATGGCACGGGACCAAATTCGAGGGGCTGAAGTAGGATTGATCTGGCACCTCGGATCCGGCCCGCTCCGTGGTGTGATCGCCGTCGTGTGAGGACCTCGCTTGTGAACCCCGAAACCTTCCTAGCCGAGGTCGCACAACCGAACATGCAGACGGCTCTCGAGGAGCCGGATGACCTACGGGCGATCGTCAACGCGATCCTGACCCTCGATGCCTTTGCCGGCATCATCCATTCCACTGGCGTGTCCGCCAGCAATCCAGCCATGGTCGCGCACGGAAGTGACGACCTGTACCGCGACGCACTGGCGGGCGTCTCGCGCAGCTTTCGAGTGCTCCGGGACGCGGCAGCTTCGATCAAGCATGGCGCACTCGACCCCAAGCGGAAGAAGGTTCGCCTCGTGCGTGGGTCCAAGGCTCTGAGGGCGGTCCCCAACGGGATGGGGCTCTTCCAGTGTGGTGACCGTCTCGGAAGCGATGTGATCGTAATCGAGTTCGACCCAGGGCCCGGCTACGTGCGCGCTAGCAACGTGATCGCCGACAGCTACCGGATGCTGAAGCGGATCGCAGATGGCGAGACAGCACGGACGGATGAGGACAACCGAGGCAGATTCCTACCTGATGGTGACGACTAGTCATCACCTGACGTCACCTATTGACAGTTGACGTCAGGTGATCACATGATGTCATGTGCTGAGGCGCCTGCCTCGGGAGGGCGTCATGAAGCGGATCATCGGCGGCAAGACCTACAACACGGAGACGGCGACCCGCCTGGCAGAGGCACCGCAGCACCCGCAAGACGATGCTCGGTTCGATGAGCTCTACCTCACTCGACACGGGGCATTCTTCCGCCACTTCGGCGACCTCAGCTTATATGCAGACCACCCCGGCTTCATGCGCTTGGAGCCCCTGGAGCCCGCCGAGGCGCAGCTTTGGCTGGAGCGCCATGATTACACGGACATGATCGAGCGGCTCTTCGGCGCCCAGCCCGAGGCAGGCGAGGCCGAGAGCCGTGTCACGCTCCGGATCCCTGACAGCCTGAAGCAGCGCATCGAGGCGGCGGCAGCAGCCAACAAGCAATCGCTGAACACATGGGTCATGCGCTGCCTGGAACGGTGCGCGAGCGCTCCGACATCGGGGCGTTGAGGCTCGGCATGGCGCTTCAGTATGCTCTTTTGCCCGGCACGATCGTGCTGTGCGACTACGACATGGGCGGTTTCCGGCCGCCGGAAATGGTGAAGCTCCGGCCGGCCGTGATCGTTTCCCCGCGGCTCAGACACCGTGACGGGCTCTGCGCCGTGGTGCCTCTCTCGGGATCAGTGGACGATGCCCGCCCCCTCGACTACGTGGTCAGGTTCGACCTCGATCAGCCCCTCCCGCATCCATTCCCTCAGCAGGTGTGGTGGGCGAAGTGCGATCTGATCGCCACGGTCGGGTTCCGGCGGCTCGACATGTTCCGGACGGAGCGCGACCAGACCGGCAAGCGCAGGTATCTGCAGCCGCGCCTGCCCCCGGCAGATCTCGGGCGTGTGCGGGCCGGCGTCCTATTTGGTCTCGGCCTCGGCTCCTTGACGGAAGGGGCGGACCTGTCCAAATAGATGCTGTTCGCTCGCGGGTTCGCCCGTAGAGCCTCAAGACCACTTCGGTGGCGGACCCCGCCAAGGCGATGACAAGCTCGGCGGGGTTGTCTTTTTCGGGCTGCGCTGGCCCATTTCGCTGTCCCGACCCTGCCGCCCGATTAATTTGGCGGCAGGGTTGAGCGAACCGCCGAACACCTTAACCGTATGGCCCGTTGAACAGGTCGCCGGGCGCCTTGCGCCGGAACAGCGTGCGCCAGCGCCGCCGCTGATGCTCTGCGCGATCATGGATCATGTGGCAGCGCTGGCAGAACGCCGCGAGGTTCGCATCCGCGTTGTCGCTCGTGTCGTGGTTGCGGTGCGCCGCGGCCAGGACCACCCGGGTGACGCGCGCCCGAGCTAGAATGTCCGCTTCGATGGCGACCCGGATCCGGCGCCCCCATCCATCGCGCCACCGACCGGCCTCAGCGTCCCACCAGCGCCCATCACCGAGGTGGTAGACCATCTGCCCGTGCGGCCGCCCGCAGCTCTCGCAGCGCCCCTGCGCCCGGCCAAAACGGATGGCCGTCGACAGCTCGCGCTAATCGATCGGGTAGAAGAAGCGGTGCTCGGGCCGGATCGGCATGACGGAGGCACTGTGCCACCCGTGGTGAAGAAAGCGTAGCGGTAGGGCGCCAGTCGAGCTCGAACAGGGCCGATCGCATGTTGATGGCGCGCGGCTCGGATCCTCGGCTTGCTGGAGAGTGCCTGACTCGACGGCGTGCGACCGCCTACCCACGGCCAAGCTTAGCAGTATGGGGGTAAGCATGGTGGCGTTGGCTGCACGGAAGGTGCGGCGTCTCGTACGGCTCTGGCCAGGACAGACGCAACAGGCGCCATCGGCAGCGAAGATGGCCCGTCCCGACATGCGCCCCGGTCCACTGCCGCCCCGCCCTCTCACGGCAGCCGAGTTGATCGCGATGGCACGCGCGGCCAGGCGACCGGAAGCGGATGCACGCTGACAGAACGCCAGCGCCGCTCTACAGCCCGACCATGGTCGACAAGCTCCTTGCACTCCTCGAGCGCCTCAAGGCTCACCAGCGCACGCTCATCCTGGCGATGGCCGAGCACGACGGACTGCCGGCCGGTAGCGCGCTGCGCCAGGTCGCCGAGCTGGAGAACGTCATCGCGGCCGTCGAGGCGTTGGCGGCTGAGGAAGCGGATCGGGCCCGGCGGGGGTAGCTTTCGGTAGCTTGCCAAAGGGCTCCCGCCCCTTGCGGGGTCATCGCAGAGGATGTTCGAAAACGTACGCTAAGGGCCGACGCCTATGCAGGTGGCCAGTCCGGTAGCGGACGTTCCGCATGCGACCCAATACAGCCGCCCGGACCGCCATCAGCGCTTCCTCAAAGCGGCCGTTCGTCAGCCCTCCGGCAACTTCGGCTCAGGGTGCGCAGCAGAAATCTGCTTGAAGTCCGTAGGCGGGCGTTCTACCCGCCGAACTCCCTAACCATATCGAAGTCCAGGTGAACGTCCTCTAGCCAACTTCAGAAACGGCGCTTCCTATAACCCGAGCAAGTTAGCAAGTAAATTTAAGTCGTTATTGCGAAACAATTCCTACTTCTCGGCGGTCAGTGCTAAGACTTTTCAAAAGGATGCGTTTCACGCAATGATATCTGTAAGACTTAGAGCTGAATTAGCTCAAAGCGCCCGAATAGTAGTACGCCAAGCCCATCGCGGTATACCGCCGATCGCGACTAAGTCGCCTGATCGCGAGGAGGAATTCGTCGCCAGCTTGGTGATAGGCGGCGTTCAGGATTTGGCTGCATCTTGGCGACCTTTGTTGGCGCGAGCGGGTGTTTCAGTTCGGATCGGCGGCGTCTTCATTCACAAACGGCCTTTCGTCCGATTTCCGGCCCCCCTTGGTAGCGGTCGATTGGCGTCAAACGCCAAACGGTGCGAATTGGGCGATCTGCTGCTGGTTCACGAACATCTTGGGGCTAGGAATGCGAGCCGTCGAGCCGTCCTCATCCAAGCAAAAATGCGCTGGAACAAAGTCGATCCAATCCAAGACAAGCTCTATCGAAGTTGGCCTAATTTTCGGCTTGAGCCTCGGACACTTAAGCCAAATCTGACCCGAATCATTTCGCCAAATGATGCGGGCTCACGCTATGGATTTATTTCTTCACACAAAGCTTTATCTAGCAGGCCTTGGATATTAAGCTCACCGGCGTCGCCAAACGCAAATAAGGCGTTATTCACGGTTGATCTCGGCTTGTATCTCGCCGAACTTCTTTGGGCTAGTGATCACCCTCAACCTAGGCACCAACGAGGTCGCTCGGCTTGGCCACCTAACTCAAGTTCGTGGTCGATCCTCATCGACGATTTGCTTTCGGAGAGCCACCTCAAGCGTTTCACGCTTCGATCACTTTTCGGGAGCTCTAAACCTTATCGGTCTGTGTTCTCAGAAATTACTCTCGGATCGGGACGCCTCCTCCCACTATTTTTCGGCGGTGACGATTCATCATTCGGTGCAATTATTGAAGCACCGGCTGACCGTGACTTTGCTATAATTTCGATCAACGAAGGTGACGACTGGCCGCCCGGGGAGATCGAAGGCGAAATTGCTGAAGGTTCTGGAGGAATTTCCACGCTTCTGGTTCAAACACGATCAGAATAACCAGAAATCCGCTGTTTATTGGAAAGCGAACCTGCCGAGTGCCCAAGATTGGTCGTGAGCGGGCGGGCAATAGCATCCTCTTCGATGCCTGCCTGCCCGTAAGCGGACTGACTGAAAGCCACCCAACCCAGTTGTCTAATGCTGCTTCCTGGGAGCCTAAGAGCGGGCGTTCCCAGGTTCATCAAAGGGTCATCAGGGATTCTGCGATAGCTACCCTTGGCCGTCGTAGGCATCAAGCTCGTCCCGCAGATATGGGGCCGTGCGACTGGCCTGCGCCTCGGTCACCACCTCCGGACGGCCAGCTGCCACTACAGTGCCACCCAAGTTTCCGGCGTCGGGCCCCACATCAATGACGTGATCGGCCCCCGCGACGACGCGCATGTCGTGCTCGACCATGACGACCGTGTTACCCGCGTCGACCAAGCCGTTGAGCTGGAGCATCAGGCGATCCACGTCGGTCGGGTGCAGCCCGGTCGTCGGCTCGTCGAGGACGTAGAGCGTGCCGCCGCGCTGGCCCCGCTGCAGCTCGGTCGCAAGCTTGATGCGCTGGGCCTCGCCGCCGGAAAGCTCGGTCGCCGGCTGGCCGAGGCGCAGGTAGCCGAGGCCGAGATCGCGCAGCACAGCGAGCGGGCGCAGCACGGAAGGCTCGTCCGCGAAGGCTGCACAGGCGCGCTCGACGGTGAGCCCGAGCACGTCCGCGATCGTCAGCTCGTTCCACGTGACCTCCAGGGTCGCGGGCGCATAGCGGGAACCGTGGCAGGTCGGGCAGGGGGCGTACACGCTCGGCATGAACAGGAGTTCGACGCTGACGAACCCCTCGCCCTCGCAGGCCGGGCAGCGGCCCTTGGCGACGTTGAAGGAGAAGCGGCCGGCGTCGTAGCGGCGGCGGCGCGCCTCGGGGGTGGCGGCGAACAGCTTGCGGACGGCATCAAACAGGCCGGTATAGGTCGCGAGGTTCGAGCGGGGTGTGCGCCCGATCGGCTTCTGGTCGACTTGGACCAAACGCCGGACCCCTTCCATGCCGCCGATGATGCGCCCTTCCGTCGGGCCCGGCGCGTCGTCGAGGGGATCCGCCGGCTCGTCGTCGGTCTCGACGGGCCGTCCGAGGCGGTCGCCGACGAGTTCCAGCAGGGCTTGGCTCACGAGGCTCGACTTGCCGGAGCCGGAGATGCCGGTCACGGCGGTGAGGCAACCGAGCGGGAACGCGGCCGAGACCCCGCGCAGGTTGTTGCGGACGATCCCCTCCAGCTGCAGCCACCCCGAGGGCTCGCGGCGCGGACGCCGCGGCGGCTCGACCAACCCGAACAGGTGAAGGCGCGTGCGCGACGTCTCCACTTCGCGAAGACCTTCCGGCGGGCCACTGTAGAGCACGGTGCCGCCGTGCTCGCCCGCCGCCGGGCCGACATCGACCAGCCAGTCGGCGCGGCGCATCGTGCCGATGTCGTGCTCGACGACGAACAGCGAATTGCCCGCGGCGAGCAGCCCAGCGAGCGCCTCGTGCATGGCATCCCCGTCGGCGGGGTGCAGTCCGGCTGTGGGCTCGTCGAGCACGTAGGCCACGCCGAAGAGCTGCGAGCGGAGCTGAGTGGCGAGGCGCAGGCGTTGCAGTTCGCCCGACGACAGGGTCGTGGTGACCCGGTCCAGCGACAAGTAGCCGAGGCCCAGCTCCGTGAGCGTTCCGATCCGATCGACGAGGTCGGCGGCGAGGCGCTGGGCGGCAAGGCGCTTCTCGATGGAAAGGTTCGGCGTCACGCGCACGTCCGGCGCACCCGCATGGGCCGACGCCCCGGAGGCGGCCCGCCGGGCGCGATCCCGCTGGCCCGCTTCGCGGTCGAGGATCTCCTGGGCGGCATCGTTGGCAGAGTGGTCGTCGGGCAGCCTGTCCTCGGCCGCCGGCCGCATCGCCTCGGCGAGCTCGGAGAGCGGCATGCGCGACAGCTCACCGATATCCAAACCCGCGAAGGTGACCGAAAGCGCCTCGGGCTTCAGGCGCTTGCCTTGGCATGCCGGGCAATCCTCGCTCACGAGGTAGCGCGCGGCGCGGCGGCGCATGAGGGCGCTCTGCGAGTTGGTGAAGGTACCGAGCACGTGACGACGGGCACTCGTGAACGTGCCCATGTAGCTCGGGTCCAGGCGCCGCTGACGGGCGAGCCGCGTCTGCTCCGGGGAGAGCCCGGCATATACCGGCTGCTGCGGCTGGTCGTCCGTGAACAGGATCCAGTCCCTGACTGCCCTCGGTAGCTCCTTCCAGGGCGTGTCGACGTCGACGCCCCGGCTGACCAAGATGTCCCGCAGGTTCTGCCCGCCCCAGGCCTGCGGCCAGGCCGCGACGGCCCGCTCACGGATCGTCAGCGAAGGGTCCGGCACCATCGAGGCTTCGGTTGCCTGGTAGATCCGTCCGAGCCCGCCGCAGGACGGGCAGGCGCCCTGGGGGGTGTTTGGCGAGAAATCCTCCGCGTAGAGCATCGGCTGGCCCGGCGGATAGGTGCCGGCGCGCGAGTACATCATCCGCACGAGGCTCGATAGGGTCGTGACGCTGCCGACCGAGGAGCGGGCGCTGGGCGTGCCGCGCTGCTGCTGGAGGGCGACGGCGGGGGGAAGCCCCTCGATGGCATCGACGTCGGGCACCCCGACCTGATCGATCATCCGCCGCGCGTAGGGGGCGACAGATTCGAAGTAGCGCCGCTGGGCCTCGGCGTAGAGCGTGCCGAAGGCGAGCGAGGACTTGCCCGAGCCGGAGACGCCGGTGAACACCACGAGAGCGTCGCGCGGCAGCTCTACGTCGACGTCGCGCAGGTTGTTCTCCCTGGCGCCCTTCACCGTGACGTAGCCCGGCCGTCCTGCGCCGGCCCGAGCAATCCTGACTGGTCCTTTGGGCTTCGGCCGATCCACGGAAACTCCCTCGACGCGTCCTCTCTCGCAGGACACCGAACCTTGCCGCGCCGAGTAGAGGTTCAGGAGCGCAGGAGCTACCCCTCGCGGGACACCGTCCGCAGGCTGGAGCCGACACGCCGAGCCACAAGATGGATGTTCCGGAAGCGCTCAGAGGCGCTCAGGCCGCTTTTTTGGCTGAACGCCATGAGCGGAAATTGGCTGCCTGGCCGGAATCGGACGTTCCGCATGCGACCCTGGCTGTGTCAAAACCCCGATAGTGGTAGCTTTCCTCTGCACGACCGGAGGGCGGCATGGGACGGTTCGTTGTCGGTGCTGAGCGCGATCAGACGACGCTATTTCCGCCTTGCCTGGAAGACTGGATTGCTGAGGACAACCCTGTCCGCGTCATCGATGCCTTCGTGGAGGCTCTGGAACTCGGCGCGCTCGGCTTTGCGGGCGTCGATGCGGCACGGACGGGTCGACCGGGCTATCATCCGGCCGCCCTGCTGAAGCTGTACGTCTACGGCTATCTCAACCGGGTCCCGTCGAGCCGACGGTTGGAGCGCGAGGCGGGCCGCAACGTCGAGGTCATGTGGCTGACCGGCCAGCTGTCGCCCGATCATAAGACCATTGCCGAGTTCCGTCGGCAGAACGGCCCCGCCATTGGGCGCGTCTGTGCCCGCTTTGTCGCCCTGTGCCGTACGATGGGCCTTCTGACGGGGACGAGCGTCGCGATCGACGGCTCGAAGTTCAAGGCGGTCAACAATCGCGACCGCAACTTCACGCAAGGCAAGCTCGACCGGCGCCGCCAGCAGATCGAGGAGAGCGTGTCACGCTACCTCTCGCAGCTCGATACAGCCGATCGTCAGGATCCCACGCCGGAACTTGCGGCCAAGGTGGAGCGGCTGAAGGAGAAGATCGCCCGCCTCGGGCAGGAGATGGAGCGGCTGGCGGGGTTGGAGGAGCAGATGAAGGCCGCGCCCGACCGGCAGGTCTCGCTGACCGATCCTGACGCGCGGTCCATGGCCACCAGCGGCCGTGGATCGGGCCTGGTGGGTTACAACGTCCAGGTGGCGGTCGAGACGGAGCATCACCTGATCGTCGCGCACGCGGTTACCAATGCCGGCTCGGACCGGGCGCAGCTCAGCGGCATGGCGGCGCGGGCCAAGGAGGCTCTGGAAGCGGATACGCTCGATGCGGTGGCCGACCGGGGTTACTATTCCAGCGAGCAGATTCTGGCCTGCGAACGCGCCGGCATCACCGTGACGCTGCCCCGGCCGATGACCTCGGGCGCGAAGGCCGTCGGACGCTTCGGCAAGGATGACTTCCTCTACCGTCGTCAGGACAATACCTACCTGTGTCCGGCGGGTCAGACGCTGTCCCATCGCTACACCTCGGTCGAGAATGGCCTGACCCTGCATCGGTACTGGACGAATGTCTGCTCGGCCTGCGCGATGAAGGGAGCCTGCACGACAGGCAAGGAGCGCCGGGTGACCCGGTGGGAACACGAGGACGTGCTGGAGGCCGTGCAGCGCCGGTTGGACGGCGATCCGCTGGCCATGCGGGTCCGGCGCGAGACGGTCGAGCACCCCTTCGGCACGCTGAAGGCGCGGATGGGGGCGACGCACTTCCTGAGCAAGACTTTGCCGCGCGTCTCGGCCGAGATGGCACTCCAGGTCCTGGCCTACAATCTGACGCGGGTTCTCAACATCATGGGAAGCCGGAAGCTCTTGGCAGCGATCCCCGCCTGAGCAAGGGGCTTGGATCGCTTACTGAGGTACTGAAAAGCCGTCGAACAGCGCCTTCAACTCAAACCGATCGTCACTCGACCACAGAAAGTCGCTCAAAGCGATGGAACGCTCATTCGCGCAAGATTGAGAGGCACCCGAGCGCAAAGCCCATTCCCGGCGTTTTGACACGGCCTGGACCCAAGTCAGTCGCTTCTTGGACATTCAAGCGTTCCCGAGAGCGGACGCTTATCAAGTTACCACTTCGTCGAGGCTGCTCCCCATCAATCCTGCGGGGTCGCCGCGATGCTGCCCCTCGCCGGGCTTTTTTAAAATAGTCCACTGGCAATCCCAGCGGAATGCCGACGAAGTAGTGCTCAATTGAATTGCGTACGTTCGAGTTATTCGATTGATAAGCTGATGAGAGCGGTAAGGATTTAGTTCCTGATCGCATTCATTAAGCGGCCAAGATGACATTCGTATTCGATATTCGCATGCAATTCATCTTATGATAGAGACGCAAATGATCGTTGGGATTAGCCCTACGATCATCAACGCTCAAAATGTCCCCTGCGATTCGGTCCAAGATCCGAAGATCGAGGACGCTCGCGACGCAATCATCAAGGTGGTGCTTCGGCCGTAACCGAGGGAGGCTCGCCATGGCAGGCGGCATTGTGGCTAGGCAACGGGACGGTTCATCGCAACGTGGCCGCCCTTCTTCCGACGCCGCTACCGGCGGGCCGATGCAAGGACCAGCTTGGATCCCCGTTGCGCTTGCGCTCACCGCTTTTGCGGGTGTGCTCATGGTCGGAGCGATGCGTGACCGCCAGCTCGACAGCGGGGGAGCGGGCGGCAAGCGACGGGGCGGCGCCTCCCTCGGCGAGCCCGAGGTGGAGCGTTCGATCACCATCGGCAAGACCGCGGACGAGCTTCACCGGCGTTGGCGAGACCCCGAGACGCTGCCGCAGATCATGGCAGGCTTCGCGACCGTGCGGGCGTCCGGCGACGGCCGCATGCACTGGAGGGTCGAGGGGCCGCTCGGCCGCACCTTCGAGTGGGAGTCCGAGACCGTGGACGGCCCGCCCGGCGGGGGCGTCGGTTGGCGCTCGCTTCCCGGAGCCAGCATCCCGAACGAGGGGTCGGTCCGTTTTCGCCCAGCCCCGGCCGACCGCGGCTCCGTTGCCACCCTGCTCTTGCGCTTCGACCCGCCCGGCAACGCGGTCGGCGATGCGGCCGTCGAGCTCCTGGGAACCAAGCCCCTGGACCTGATCGTCGATGGAGTGCTGCGGCGCTTCAAAAGCCTTGTCGAAACCGGCGAGATTCCGACCACCGAACGCCAGCCTGCCGCGCGAGCCGACACTCGCTAGAGGAGACCAGGACATGCGAGCGCTTTATTGGAACGGCGTCAACGACCTCCGTGTCGGCACGGTGAAGGACCCCGAGATCGTCAACCCGCATGACGCCATCCTGCGCGTCAGCCTGTCCACGACCTGCGGATCGGACCTGCACTTCATCGACGGCTACATTCCCACCATGAAGCCGGGCGATGTGATCGGGCACGAGTTCATGGGAGTGATCGAGGACGTTGGGCCCGAGGTGAAGCACGTGAAGAAGGGCGACCGCGTGGTCGTGCCCTCGTTCATCACCTGCGGCCAGTGCTGGTACTGCCAGCATGACCTTCACTCGTTGTGCGACAACACGCATCCCAAGCCCGAGCTGCAGGAGCCGCTGCTCGGCGGCTATCACACGGCCGGCATCTACGGCTACACCCACGCCTTCGGCGGCTACGCGGGCGCGCACGCCGAGTACGTCCGCATCCCATTCGCCGACAACGACTGCTTCAAGGTTCCTGACGGGGTCGCGGACGAGACGGCTTTGTTCCTCTCCGATGCCGCACCGACGGGCTACATGGGCGCCGATTTCTGCGACATCAAACCAGGCGATACGGTTGCGGTCTGGGGCTGCGGTGGCGTGGGACTGATGGCGCAGCAGAGCGCTTGGCTGATGGGCGCCGAGCGGGTGATCGCCATCGACCGCTTTCCAGAAAGGTTGCGGATGGCGCGCGAGCATGCCGGCTCCGAGACAATCGACTATTCGCAGGTTCACAGCGTCCTGGAGGCGTTAAGGGAGATGACGGGGGGGCGCGGCCCCGACTCCTGCATCGACGCGGTTGGGATGGAGGCGCACGGCACCGGGCCGCAATACGCCTATGACCGCGTGAAGCAGGCGCTGCGCATGGAGACGGATCGCGGCCAGGCTCTGCGCGAAGCCGTCATGGCCTGCCGTAAGGGCGGCACGCTGTCGGTGCTCGGTGTTTATGGGCTGATCGACAAGTTCCCGATGGGCGCCATCATGAACAAGGGCATGACGCTGCGCAGCGCCCAGCAGCACGGGCAGGCCTACATGGACCGGCTGCTCGCGCACGCCCAGAAGGGCGAGCTCAACCCGGCCTACCTCGCCACGCACCGCTTCTCGCTCGAAGAGGCCCCGCGCGGCTATGACATGTTCAAGCACAAGACGGACGGCTGTGTGCGGGCGGTATTCGCGCCCTGATCGACGCTGGAAGTGATGTCTGACGAGCCGTCGTCTCGGGCGCGAGCGCCATACGCCTGACAGGGTTCCCTCAACCTCGACCGCCCCGGTCCTGGTCAAACGGAGACACGATCATGGCCAACGAAGATCTCAGCGGCGTGAGGGTGGCCATCTTGGTCACGGACGGCTTCGAACAGGTCGAAATGACTGAGCCGCGACAGGCTCTCGACGAGGCAGGCGCCGAGACTGTTCTCCTGTCGCCTAAGGATGGCCAAGTGAAGGCCTGGAAGTTCACGGAGTGGGGCGACACGTTCCCAGTGGACATGCCCCTCGGCAGTGCCCAACCCCAGGATTTCGATGCGATCCTGCTTCCAGGCGGCGTCATCAATCCCGACAAGCTCCGGACGCTACCCGAGGCGGTCGCATTCGCGAAGTCCTTCTTCGATGCCGGTAAGCCCGTGGCATCCATCTGCCATGGGCCTTGGACCATCATCGAAGCTGGTGCAGCACGCGGACGGCGCCTGACCTCCTGGCCGTCGCTAAAGACCGACCTCCGCAACGCCGGGGCGGAGTGGCTCGATCAGGAGGTCGTCGTCGATCAGGGTCTGGTCACAAGCCGCCAGCCCGACGACATCCCGGCCTTTAACTCGCAGATGATCAAGCTGTTTGCGGGCGCACGTGGGCAATCGCGGACGGCAGCGGCCGAATGAAACCCGCAGCCCCCGCCGGCACTGCGCAGTCCCCGCCATCTTCGCCCGAACCTGAGAACATGGAGCGGCGCCCGTTCGGTCCCACCTCGGGCGAGGTTGCGGTGATCGGCCAGGGCACCTGGTACATCGACGACGCGCACCGGCCAACCGCGGTCGCTTCGCTGCGCCGCGGCCTTGATCTCGGCATGACCCACATCGACACCGCCGAAATGTACGGCGACGCCGAAAGTGTGGTCGGTGAAGCCATCACCGGGCGGCGAGACGAGGTTTTCCTCGTTTCCAAGGCCCTCCCCAGCAACGCCTCGCGTACCGGGACGGTTGCCGCCTGCGAGCGCTCGCTCGCTCGCCTGCACACCGACAGATTGGACTGTTACCTCCTGCACTGGCCCGGTTCGCATCCGCTTGAGGAAACCTTCGCCGGCTTTGAGCAGCTTCGGGAACAGGGCAAAATCCTATCCTGGGGAGTGAGCAACTTCGACGTGCCCGACCTCAAGACAGCCTGGGCCGCCGGGGGCGAGGGCCGGATCGTCTGCAACCAAGTGCTCTACCACCTTGAGGAACGGGCGATTGAGCACGCCGTGCAGCCCTGGTGCGAGGAGCACGGCGTCGCCGTCGTTGCCTACAGTCCGTTCGGCCATGGTAGCTTCCCTGGCCCGCGCACGCCGGGCGGCCAAGTGTTGGAGGACATCGCAGCGAGCCATGGTGTGACCGCGCGCCAAGTGGCGCTCCGCTTCCTGGTGAGGCGGCCGTCCTCCTTCACGATCCCCAAAGCGTCCACCCCCGAGCATGCGGCCGACAACGCGGGCGCTGGGGCGTTGATGCTGACGGAAGCCGAGCTCGCCCGGATCGACATGGCATTTCCGCTCGGCAACAGGCCGGGCCGGCTTCCCATGCTGTAGGACGTATGTGGCGCAATGGCTTGAGCACGCGCTCGCACGTCTCGCCGGCCGAAGACGTGATGCCCAATTGAATTGCCTGCGGTAAAGATCTTCAATTGATATACCGATCAGCGCATCAAAGGATTCGTTTTCGATTGATCCACTTTGACAACCAAGATAACGATCTGGTTGGATAGCTACCGGAACTCAATCTTTTGCTATCGACGGAAACAATTGACGGCCTTAGCGATCTTCCTTCGTAAGACACATCGTTCCGAGGACTTCGCAACCATTCTGAGACATCAGGGATAAATCCCATGCGCGCACTTGTCTGGCACGGTACTCAGGACATCCGCTGCGATACGGTCCCGGACCCCAAGATCGAGGATGATCGCGACGCGATCATCAAGGTCACCGCCTGCGCGATCTGCGGCTCGGACCTGCACCTCTACGACCACTTCATGCCGGGCATGGAGAAGGGCGACGTCATGGGCCACGAGTTCATGGGCGAAGTCGTCGAGACCGGCAAAGGCGTCAAAGGCGCTCTCAAGAAAGGTGAGCGCATCGTCGTGCCTTTCACGATCATCTGCGGCCAGTGCGACCAGTGCAAGCGCGGCTACTTCTCCGTCTGCGAACGCTCGAACCGCAACAAGGAGATGGCCGACAAAGCGTTCGGCCACACCACGGCAGGGCTGTTCGGCTACACCCACCTGACCGGCGGCTACCAGGGCGGACAGGCCGAGTACGTCCGCGTGCCCTTCGCCGACAAGACCCACATCAAGGTGCCGGACGGGCTGACCGACGAGCAGGTCCTGTTCCTCGGCGACATCTTCCCCACCGGCTGGCAGGCGGCGGTGCAGGCCGACATCCAACCAACCGATACGGTCGCGGTCTGGGGTGCCGGACCAGTGGGCCAGATGGTCCTGCGATCCGCGCTCCTGCTTGGAGCCAAGCAGGTGGTCTGCATCGACAGTGTCCCGGAACGCCTGGAGATGGCACGCGCGGGCGGAGCGATCACCATCGACAACAGCCAGGAAAGCACGGTCGAGCGGCTGAACGACCTCACGGGCGGCAAGGGCCCGGAGAAATGCATCGATGCCGTTGGCATGGAGGCGCACGCCCCTCGCGCCCTGGAGCACGCCTACGACCGCCTGAAGCAATCGGTCATGCTGGAGAGCGACCGTGCCAGTGTTCTGCGTGAGATGATCTATGTCTGCCGCCCCGCCGGCATCCTCTCGATCCCGGGGGTTTATGGCGGGCTCGTCGACAAGATCCCAATGGGTGCCCTGATGAACAAGGCGCTGACCATTCGCACCGGGCAGACCCACGTGAACCGGTGGACGGACGACCTCGTCAAGCGCATCGCCGACGGGCAGATCGACCCGTCCTTCGTCATCACCCACCGTGCCGGGCTCGAACAAGGGCCCGAGATGTACAAGACCTTCCGGGACAAGAAGGACAACTGCATCAAGGTCGTGCTCAGACCCTAAGTGGTTCCGCGGCCCGTCACGTTGAGGGGGCCCGCCACGTCGCCCCCATTGCGGCAGCGAGGAAGTCAGCATGTCCGACGACACGTCTCACCAGGACCGGGGCCGCGCGCCCGTGCGCTCGTCTCTACCGGATTATCTCACCACGGATCCGCGCCGCAGACCCGATCGCGCCAGTCGGGACCTCGCTCACGGCCTCGGGTGGTTCTCGATCGGCCTCGGTCTGACCGAAATGGCTTGTGGAGGTGCCATCGCGCGCTGGCTCGGAATGCCCCGCGCCGCCCCGGTCATCCGCGCCTACGGCGTGCGCGAACTCCTGCAGGGGGTGGGGATCCTGGGGTCGCACGACCCCACGCCCTGGATCTCGGCACGCGTCGCGGGAGACGCACTCGACATCGCCACGGTCCTGCCCGGCCTTGGGGATCGTAATCCGCACAGGGGCAACGTGATGATTGCCCTTGTGGCCCTGGCCGGCGTGACGGCGGTCGACGTGATCTGTGCGCAGAACCTTTCGAAGGCACCCCTTGCCCCGTCTGAAAAAGTCCGACGCGATTACCGCCGCCGCAGCGGCTTCCGCGGTGGTGCCGCGGCGATGCGGGGCGCGGCACGCGACTTCAAGCCGCCGCCTGACATCGTCGGCCCGGAAGCGATGCGTCCCTGGACGCTAAACAACGCCTGAGGCGGGACCGATGGATGGCTTGATCCTGCCTGTCCTCGAACGGGCGTCGGGCGTGCTCGTCATGGGCCTCGTCCTCGCCGACATCTTCCTGACGGTGCTGTACGCGCGCATCGGGACGGGCCTGATCGCCGACAGGGTCGCCCATCTCACCTGGGCGATCTTCCGCGCCGCCGCCGATGCGTTCGGACCGAAGCGGGGCGCCGTGCTCTCCTTCTGCGGCCCGGTCATCCTCATCGTCTACGTCCTGCTCTGGGCCTTTGGGCTGACCCTGGGAGCTGGTCTAATCATCCACCCCGCGCTCGGGATCGCGGTTCGGGCGAGCAGCGGCGAGACGCCGTCTGATTTCATCACCGCCCTGTACGCGGGCGGCAGCAGCATGGCCATCGTGGGCGCCAGCGACTTCAAACCGGTCACTGACGGCTACCGTATTCTTTACCTGGTGAACTCCCTCGTCGGCATGTCGGCGACGTCGCTGGTCCTGACCTACGTGATGCAGGTCTACAGCGCGCTCCGGCAGCGCAATGCCCTTGGACTGAAGCTGCATCTCCTGAGCGGTGAAAGCGCCGACGCAGCCGAGCTCCTGGCGAGGCTCGGGCCGCAGGGGCAGTTTAGTTCGGGCTACACCCACTTGGCTGACCTCGCGGCGTCCATGTCCGAGATGAAGGAGGCGCATCACTTCTATCCCGTGCTGTTCTACTTTCGCTTCCGGCAACCCTTCTATTCGGTCTCGGCGCAGGCGTTTATCGCCCTCGACACGGTGTCGCTGATCCGCAGCGGGATCGGAGACCGTCAAGCTACGTGGCTGAAAGAAACCGCCGCCGTCGATGCGATCTGGCGCGTCGCCATGCTGCTCGTCGTCACGCTCGAAACGACGTTCTTGCCCGGGGACCTACCCCTGCCAGCCAACGTCGACCGCGCCGAGAGTGAGGCATGGCGCACCCGCTTCGCAGAATCCCTCAGTCGGCTTGCGTCGGCGGGGATCGAGGCGACGCCCAACGGGATAGGGGCCGCGACTTACCTCGCCTTGCGGGCACAATGGCAGCCGCATATCGCGCGACTGGCCCCCATGATGGCTTACCGCATCGAAGAACTCGAACCGCGTGGACACGAGCGCCAATGATACGCTCTGTTCCTGCTAGGTCGGTCCTTCGCCCGTCTCACGCTTAATCATGAAATTCGGTTTGCGCACGTCTGACGTCCGCCAGATCTTGCTCTCCGCGCAAGGTCGGATTGCGCAATCAGCGAGTTAAAAGTCGCCGGTCAGAGATCCACCCCGAGCCGCCATCCTGCACCCGATCCTGATGAAACGCAGCGGTTCAGCGTCTGGCGAGCCAAAAGCAGACGTGCACTTAAGGCGTTGCTTTGGTGCTGTCGTGTTCGTGGTTTGCCACCTCAATCGCCGCACCATGGTCCAGGGCCCAGGCGCAGAGCGCCTCGAAGGGCTGACGTAGCGAATGGCCAAGCGGAGTGATCGCATACTCGACGCCGATGGGTGCGGTCGGCAGCACCGTCCGGGTCACCAGTCCGTTGCGCTCCAGCCGTTTCAGCGCGTCCGCCAGCGCCTTGTGCGTGATACCGTCGAGCCGCCGCTTGATCGCATTGAACCGTGATGGCCGCGGGCAGAGCACTGTGAGGATCAGGATCGTCCACTTGTCGGCGATCTTGTCCAACACCGGACGAACCCGCGCCATGTTGGTGAGCGCGCACTCGGCCGCGGCATCAAGATCGGTATCATGGGCCATATCTAGGCTACTTTAAGTGCGTTCTTGATAGCAGATATACGATCTGTATCTCCTGAGCCATCGCGGATAAAGGGACTCCCTGATGGCTCGCATGGTGGACAAGGTTGCTCTCGTGGTCGGCGGAGCGAAGGGTATCGGCCTTGCAGTCGCCGAGCGGCTGGCGATTGAGGGCGCGTCGGTCGTCCTTACCGGACGGCGCGCCGACGAGGTCGAAGCAGCTGCTGAGAGGATCGGGCGAGGTGCGCGAGGGCTCGTTGCGGACGCGGCCCTACAGGAGGATTTGTGCCGCGTCATGGCGACGGTGCAGGAGACGCATGGCCGGATCGACGCGCTGGTCCTCAACGCGGGCATCTCGGAACCGGCTACCCTGCGTAACGGGACGGCCGAGCATTTCGACCGGCACTTTGCGGTCAACGTGCGTGGCGCCGTCTTCGGCTTGCAAGCAGCTCTGGGCGTGATGGGTCGGGGTGGGTCCGTCGTGTTGATGGGATCGATTGCCGACGTCATGGGGGTGACGCCCTACGGAACCTACGCCGCCACGAAGGCGGCCCTGCGTTCCTACGCACGCACGTGGACGGTGGAGCTGGCCCCACAGGGCATCCGCGTGAACGTGGTGTCCCCCGGCCCGACCGACACCGCCATGATGGCGAGCGTGCCGGAAGAGGGGCGGGCCGCGCTGATCGCACCGATCCCACTAGGCCGCATGGCGCGTCCCGAGGAAGTGGCTGCAGCCACGCTGTTCCTGCTGAGCGACGAGGCGAGCTTTGTCGCGGGGGCCGAACTGTGCGTCGATGGCGGTATGCGCCAAATCTAGTCCCGCTACGTTGGTTTCGGCATGTCCGCTTCGGCGGGTTTCTATCCCCGGAGCGGACGGGCCGAAATCCACCCGACCCGGTCATTCCGCATCCGACCCAGTTAAGCCGCTTGGACCGTGGACGGCGCTCCCGCCAAGCGGTCGTTCGTCTTTACCTCCGTTCCACAGCCGAACTGGTGTCGATATGTCCTTCCCAGTTTTTGGATTTGGGCGGAGTGAAAGGCGCCCGCTGGGATGCAAGTCCTGATTCGTCGATGAGATTCAATTCGTTCAATCATTGATAAGCATTATTTGACGTGCGAATAATCACATCTCATATCGACAGCTAAGATTTAAGATTTAACACCTTACGACGTACAGCATTGCATGAAGGTTACCCATGCCGCTGTCCTATTCCGCACGCCTGCGGCGTGATCTCAGCGATTGGCAAGAACGCGGCTTGCTCCAGCCGGAGCAGGCTGAACGCATCGCCGCTCACGCCCTCGCACCGCGCGGTTTGAAGCGCCTACAGGCCGCCCTCGCCCTATGCATCCTCCTGCTTGTGGCTCCATCAATAATCGCGTTCGTGGCAGCCAATTGGTCCGCGATGTCGCCCGCATCCCGGCTGGTCGTTCTGTTTCTCGTCAACTTCGCAGCCGTCTTGGGCACCTACCTGGCTGCGCGCCGCGAGGCCGGCAATCGAACAGGTTCCACCAGCAGGCTTGTAGACGGGCTGGCGACGCTAACCCTGGCCATCGCGGCTTCCACGTTGGCCCTGGTCGGACAGACCTTCCATGTGGCTGCGGATCCCCGCGGTTTCGCCGCAACCGTCGCCGTTCTTGGCTTGGCGACAGCCCTCGTTGCGCGTTCAGGCGGCGCAGCCGTCGTCGCCTGCATCGCCCTCATCGCAGCTGACGTGGGGTTCGGTGGACTCGACCTCGCGACGCTGCGCGGAGACGTGGCCTCCGGGCCAGGGATCTGGTTCTGGACAGTGGCCCTGGCTCTGTTCCTTGCAAGCCTTACCGGATGGTTGCCTGCCCGGGCATTCACCCTGCTCCTAATCCTGATTGTGCTCACCAATCATCTCGGGGGGGCACCTGCGGGTCTGACGTTCCTTCTGCCGCCCGACCGTATCCTGACCGTGGCTGCGCTTGCCCTTGCCTTAGGTCACGCACTGTCTCGCCTTAAGCGGCAGGAAGAATGGGCCTTGCGCCTCCGGGGAGGTGCGCATGCTCTCACCCGCGCGGCCGTCGGCCTCTGTCTACTCGGCATCGTCATGGTATCCGTGCGCACGCTCGGCTTCGGCGGTGCACGGCCGACCTTCACGGTACCACTGGCGTTTGCCGCGATCGCGCTCGCAGCCGCAGTGATAGTGCGCTTCCGATTGCCCACACAGGCGACAGCTCTCACGAGCGATCTCCTCGTTCTCGTTGCGGCCGCCGTGGCGCTTCTGGTGTGGCTGATCACCGGGTCAGGCCGGGAACTCGCTACGTTCTGGACCGTGTGGGGCGGCATCGTGCCGGCGCTGATGCTCGTGGTAGCCGGTGACCTCGAAGACAGACGAGAGCTGTACGGGTGGGGCATAGCGCTGACCGCTGGCCTCACGATCGGAATGCTCGCCGGCTCAAGCAATCTGATCGCCTTCTCGGGCAACCTACTGCTCTGCGCTGTTCTCTTGACGCTTGCGTCAGTGGCCTGCCGATAGGCTGCTCGCCGCATTGCTGGAAGGGTGGCATGAAACGCCTTATGCTCGGCCTCGGCTTTGCTGGTCTGCTGGCGATCCAGATCTCACCTTCGGCGATCCTGGCGTGGCAGCAGACGCAACGGCTGAACGACGGACGCTCGGTTCGCTTGGCAGTCGAGACCCGAGACCCACGGGACCTGCTGCGCGGTGAGTACAGCGTGCTGGCCTATGAGATTGGGCGCCTTCAAGGGATCAGCGCGGGTACGACGCCGACGGGCTGTGATCTCGATGCTCGCGACAACTGCAGGCTTGGGAGTGGACGCGATGTCTACGTCCGGCTCTCCGCCGATGCAGATGGCGTGCACAGGGCGGATGGGGTGTTCTTGGAGGCTCCGACAGGAAACGAACTGTTTATCAAGGGCAGCCTGGGATCCGCTGCGTTCGTGCGCCAGGGAGTTCCTCTAGGCATTCGGGCCAGGGCGGGCGGTCAGCCGTCGGAGGCCGCCACCTGTCAGCATTCGGTCTGCCTGACGGGTAACGTGAACTACGGCATTGAGCGGTGGTACGGGGCGCAAGGAGTCCCAGGGAAACTCGATCGGACGGCACGCAAGGATATTCTTGTCGAGGTGCGTGTCGCGTCAGACGGAACAGCGGTGATCGACGGGATTACCGTGGCGGGCAAAGCCTTTGCCAAAACTGCTCGCCTGTGGTGAGGATCGGCTTCAAGCGTGTAAGCATCGATCTTCGAGATCGTGAGCGATTGAGTTTTGGCAATGTCCGCTAAAACGCTTTTGCCTGTCGAAAGCGGACCGGCGGCAATCCACCCACCCCAGTCATAAGCCGCGGCCTCGCCGACAGCCAGCAAGCGGACCTCTCTAGGCCGCACAGTCGAATAGAGCCGGCAGGAGCAGACGTCATACAATCGACCGTCTGGGAAACAGTCGGACCGATCCCGCTCCGACGCCCGCCGCGGCATCATTCAACCCGTCTCGCAGTCTATGATTCGCCAACGCGCAGCCGGTTTCGTGACGAGGCGTACTTTCCATCGTGGTGATGCTCGGCTCGTGCCCCTTAGCGTACGTTTTGGTACACATTCTAAGATGCCCCCCTCGCGCCCGATGCGTCTGCCGAATTTTCCGTAGCCATAAAAAGGGCCGGCCCATGCCCACCGCGCATTCCGCATCGGCCCGGTCTCGCCTTAACCGGCGGGGGCGGGCCTTTCGGCGTTTCTGGGGACGAACGATACCGGCATGCTAGTAAATGTTAGTCTCCGACGCCGTTCGCGCTCTGCGATGTCGTCCAATCCGCTAGGGTCCGCCGTTCTCCCCCCGAGCCGCTCTCCCCTGCCCCGGTATGTAGACATTTGCTGTCATGCATCGCGGATTTCGCCCTGAGCCGCCGGCTGGCCTGTTATGGTTTGTCATGGCCGAGACGCCTTCGTGCCCTGCGACCTTGGTTTGCGATAGGGTGATAAAAGTTCATTCTCTCGAGGCGTTCACGTTCTGCGGAACTGCCGGCCGCACGTTCGGAAATGTTGGTCCAAGATACGGATTGCGCCCTGCAGACGCGGTAGGCGCGACCGCCTAGTGTTGGGCGGCAGCGCCATGAACTCGGCCAGCGTCGCGGCTCCTACTCCACGGTTCTGTAGCGGAACCGTCACTCTCGCAGGCCGCACTCGTGCCAGCGGATCGCGCTGACTGCTCCAATGCGGAACCGACTCGGTGAGGTGGGGCGCATCGCAGCGGTGGCTAAAGGCGTCCGCGCGTTAGCGGACCAGGCGAGGTTGCGCCAGGCTATCGCACGCCGGTCGAACGTGTACTCTAGGTCCGCGCGTCGCTCGTTCGCGCGCCGGGGGACACCGCATGTCTACGCTCACCACACTCAGCGCGATCCAAGTCGACCGGAGCCTCGCCCTCCCGCAGAACCTCGTTTCGAACCCGGTGCGTACTGTCGCTCTAGACACGATCCAGCGCCGCAATGCCGTGCTCGATGCCGTCTTCTACGACGTCGCAGCGATCCGGCCCAACGAGACGGCCAAGCTCGCCTTCTGGCTCGCGCGCGAGGGCGCGATCATCGTGGTTCCGCCCTCCGGATCTGACGCGGGGCTGGAGGTCTTCTCCACGGCGCAGGAATACTTCGCGACGGGCGGGGCCTTGGCCGCGCTTGCCGTGGCCGGCGTCGGCAGCTCGGCGCTCGGGGCCGCCGCCTTCGCCCGGAATGTCGCCGATGCGCTGGACGGGCCGGTGGCCGCGGTGGTGTCCGGCTACGGCCTCGCCGACCTGCTCACCGAGGCCCTTGGCGGCTTCTTCATGTTCGGGGCGCTCAACAGCATCCGGCACGCCTTCGAGCCGCTGGACGAGGTGACAAGGCTGTTCACGCGCAGCGAGCAGACGCTGGAGGATCTCAGCGGCCTCGGCTTCGCCCGCACCAGCCGCGACACGGAGACCGTCATCGCACTCCTGAAAGACGCGCGCTTCTCGCCCGAACTGCTCGTCGGCCATTCCAAGGGCAACCTCGTGATCTCGGAAGCGCTCTACGCGATCCATGCCGAGGATCCGGTGTTGGAGAAGCGGCTTGCGGAGCAGCTGCGCATCGTGACGATCAGCGCCAAGATCGGGATGCCGCACGCCTTCCACGACGTCTTGGACGTGATGGGCGAGTGGGACTGGTTCGGCGCCCTGAATTCCCGGCCCGACTTGCGGGCCGACTACACGGTGCCACATGCCTGGCACAGCACGAGTCCGGAATTTCCCTTCGGTATGGGGATCCGCGTGCCCACGGTGTTGCGGGAGGTGCTTGGCCACAACCCGTCGCCCTCTAAGGCGGTCCCGCTGCCATTCGTCGCTGACCTGCCACAGAAGCTGACTGCCGCCATCCATGCCGGGAGGACGCTGCCTCTGGTCTAGAGAGCTCTACGTCGAAGAGGATCCTGTTCGGCGAGATAGCGCGCAATTGCAGTGCGCTCGGGAACGGCTCTGGTGGACGTTACAGCAGATCCGCAGCCATGGTGAGACTGCCGATCTAGGAGTGACGGAACCGAGAGCCGAGGAGGACCTGGCCGACTGGAGGTGAGGCAGCCGTCAAAGGCAGCGGCTATTTTCTGTTGTGCCAAGCCTCGATCAGCCACGCGGCGCTCGCCAGCCCGCAGCCTTCGCCTCGTCCTCACTACAGAACATGCGCTCACCGGAGCTGGTGTTGATCGCCGTGCGCTCGTAGTCTCGGGTCCCGGGCAGGTGATAGATTCTGTCGCCCTTCCTCGAGATGTTGCCCTTGATCGTGCAGACGGCCTCCGCTGTCGCCGGCGCGGCTGCCCGGGGCGTTTCCATCTCCGGCCTGGTCTCCACGCCGCCAGCACGCTTGGCGCGCCGCCAGTCCGACGGCGGGTCGAACGTACCAGCCCAGAGCCCGCGCTTCGCAGCTCGCGCAGTGGCCTCTGCCGGGACGTAGTCGCGGGAATACCGCTGGTAGGCTGTGGCGTAGCCCTGCTGGACAAGCCAGGCGTTCAGGTCCTCGGTGCCCTTTCTGCAGATCGCGACGGTGCGTCCGTAGCGATCCGTGTCGCGAGGCTCGCATGAGATCAGGGCCTCGCCGATGCGGTCAGCCAGCGCCAGCGCCGCCCGCTGGCCGCAGCGGTAATCCTTGCCCGCCGCGTCCTGGCAGAGCTGCGCGCTCTCTGGCGCGTCAATGCCGAACAGACGGATGCGGGTGCCTTGGATCACGACGGTGTCGCCATCCGTGACGGAAGCGCGACCAGTTATTGGCTCGACAGCCAGAGCGGAGCCGCTGAGCAGCAGGAAGGCAACGAGGGCGTGGCGCATCTCGAAGCGATAGCCGATCTACAGCTTCCGGCAATCCGATAGCGTCGAATGAACCACCCTGGGTTGGTCTGAGCAGCTACGAAAACCGAGCCGAGATATGCACGCTCCTATGCCTGCCCAACCCGAATCCGTGGCGGGTGCGACGCAGTGGAGGAGTTCTCTAACTCGGGCATCAGGGGTATGGCCGGGATGATTTCAGACTCCCCCGAGTTCGAGGTCACAACCTTCAGCCCCGCCGGCAGCCGCCGCGTGGGGCTTTTCTGTATACGCGGCCGCGATACAATGCTCTCGGATCCTGCCCCGCCACCCCTCGGGGCTCGGATCTGGATAAGCCCGCCCGGGGCCCACCGGTGCGGGCTTTTTCGTGCCTATTCCCGGCACGGGACAGGGGGGCCAAAAAGTCCGGCACGGCGCGGTAACCGGCCGGCTCCATGCTGCATCCCGAGCCACGTTGCGTATCGGCTCGACCGCTGGTGAGATCGGACGCTCCCCCGCCCCGTGATCAGATCGGGGCGGGGCCGAGCGGGTGCTACGCTGCCTTAGGGCCAGCGATTAGCCTCGGAAGGTACTGGAGAGCTAAGGCGTCTCGCTTGCGGAAATATTCGGTCGCGTACTTTGGGATCCATACTTCACGCACGTGACGCCGAAAGTCCGCCAAGAACTCCTCAGGATACAGCTTCGCTGGTACGCAGCGGCCATCCTCGTAAGTGTGCCAGTAAATCGGCAATGCTTTTGTATCGACGCCCTTGGAACGCAGTTCCTTGCAGTAGATCTGACCTGACGAAATATCAGGAACCATCTCCGGCGGGAGTCGATAGCCCAAACGCTCTAGCGGAGCGATGAGCATAATGGACAGCTCAGCCAGCACCGAGAAGTAGCCGGCAGGCACCCGCTCGCTGTTCACGAGGTAGCGCTGAAGGTGATACGGCAGATTGGAGCCGCCGGGCTTCGACTTGCCCGACATCCAATCGTAGACCCACCCAGTCACCTTCACGGCGAACTCAGGCGACAGCCACTGTGCGAGATGAATCGCCACCTGCGGGTGCACCCAAGTTCCCTGCAGGCGCGGGTCGCCTCCGCTAAGTGACTGAATCAGTTCCGCTATCGGTATACCGAGGGCGGATGAGAGCGCCTGCGCGTAGTCCTTCGATGCGCGTGCTTCCCAGTAGCGGCTCCACGGCCGGCCGACCGCTTGGCACATGGCCGTTGCGTTGATGTAGCCGTCCTTGACGCGCTGCTGGACGATTTCGGCGTCTACGATGTGGGGGATGAGGTCGAAGTGCTGCTGCACGGTCACAGTTCCTAAGCCACGTGTTGATGACGCCGGCCTAGGGTCTGGACACATCCTCCGGATCGAGATTTAGATCCGGTTGCGCGAGGTGGTCCGGCCCTTGGCCGACGTCTCTACGAGAGACCGTCCCCGATTCGTCGTTGGGGGCGGTCTTTCTCGTTTCGAGACAGTCACCATCCGCGCCAGACCTGAATACGTCCAGCTGTGCAGCGTCCGAACCGGACGATATCCACCGGTCGTGCCCCGGACGCACCAGATCCCCTGCGTCCTGTGGACAAATGCGATCCGGCCATCGAACGCTTGTGCATAAGTGGCTTGATCGAGCGCCGGTCGAGGAACCAGCCCCGGTTGGCGTAGCGGCGCTTGAGCGGTACTGAGCCGGCATGTCAGCCAGCCTCGCCCCCACTGACCTCCCGCCCGCCGCAGCCACCTGGCGCGATCAGCTTGAACGCATCTCGGAGCTCGGGGGCCTACCGATCTGGGAGTTCGCGGCAAAGGGCGCTCGAAGCGCCTGACAGCATTGGCGTTCTCCGACGCGATCCACAGCCCTCCACCGGCATCAAGAGAACACAAGCCTCGCCACGCTGAACCGCGCGGCCGGATCTGGCATGTTCCGACTTTGTTCCAGAACGAAGGCTATGGCTGTGGGGCTTCTGCGAGATGTGCAGTTGGGGCGGGTCTACGTCGATTGCTCCTCCTGCAAGCGGTCCGGCCGGTACACCGTCACCAGCCTGAGGGAGCGGTTCGGGCTTGAGATCTCGACGCTCGACGTGCTGCGCCACCTCACGGCGTCGTGCCGCTACCAGCGCGCTCCTGGCTCGCCCCCCGCCCGGAAATACGAGCATCTCTGCTTGGCCGCGATCACGCTGCCGCCACCGTTTCGGCCGGAAATCCCGGTCCCGCCGGGCGTGCCCTACACGGTCGAGGTCTGGACGGACACAGGCAGCATCGAGGTCCGGCTCGCGGTGATCTACCCGATCGACATGGCGCGGGCGGCGTTCGAAGTTGCGTGCCGGCTCTGGCCGAAGCACGAGGTCACGTTGCGGGATCGGTGCCGGATCGTTGGGAAGCGGGAACGGCCGACCGAGCGCGCCAACGCGGCGCCCGTCGATCCCCCTACCTGATCGCCAGGCCGTCGGCCTCGAGGCGGGCGAGCGCGCGAGCCGCGAGTTCGGCCCGCTGTCTTCCTGGCGGCCCGGCGCGTTCCGCAATTCGAGCAGCTGTAGCTGGCACGTGAGAGAGTGCGGTGAGGATTCGAGGCCGCACATCATGGCGCGGTCGCGCGCCTTGGGTCACCAGCCGAAAATGGCGCGCAAGACCGACCATCCCAAGAGCAACCAAGTCGCGAGCTTGATTACCGGCGGGACGATATCGCGAAAGGTGAGCGCCTTGCTCGGACGTCCCGGCCTTAACGGCCCGTCCCTCGCCTCTTGCTCGGCAAGCCAGGCGTTGAAACGGTCCTCTGGCGTCGTGAGGCCAACATCTGCGTTCACCGCATGCGGCTCGCCGTTCAACGTCACTCCTTCACCAGATGCGCCAGTAGGATCGCGGTGAGGACCATGTTGCGCCTCCAGGCCGGCTTATTGGTCTTCAGCGACTCGGCTGCAGCGTCTACTTCCTTGATCAGGGGGGCATAGGACTCGATGAGGACGGAGACCATCGGGCTCACGGTCATCGGCCTCATTCACTGGTAGGGTAGATGGTGGGGTATATCAGCGAGGCTCTGAAATTCGCCAACAATAACAACGATGACTGGCGGAGAGGGGGGGATTCGAACCCCCGATGCCCTTGCAGGCATGCCGCATTTCGAGTGCGGTGCATTCAACCGCTCTGCCACCTCTCCGCAAGG
>Ga0182232_1000051_pt1 | contig 39627 bp, 21 predicted proteins | sample G6R1MG_30_FD_155484 | JGI IMG/M metagenome (GOLD analysis project Ga0182232, IMG submission 155484) | Phyllosphere microbial comminities from miscanthus, Michigan, USA - G6R3_NF_07NOV2016_LD2 MG | ecosystem: Host-associated > Plants > Phyllosphere > Phylloplane/Leaf | place: USA: Michigan... | reverse complement strand
GGCCCAAATGCAGGTCTTCGGAGGCATTGGCTACCTGGTGGCGCTGCACGGCGGCATGCATCACCTGGTAGAAGTAGGGGTTGCAGCTGTTTTTGATAGCAATCGTGACGTTGCTGGGGTATTCGTGGCGGTGCGTGCATTTCACCAGGCTCCAGTTGCAGGGAAAGCCGGTACCCGGCCCCACGGCCCCCAGCTGCATGGCTACCAGCTCGTTTACCAGCTTAAAGACCGAGCCGGGCGGGTATTTGGCTTGCAAGGGGCGGTCGAAGAGCGGGCGGTTGGGATTGTTCTGCAAATCCATGTAGCGGTTGCCCATGCCTTTGCCGGTAAGCGCCTGCGGCTGAAAGTGGGGAGCCGACACAAAGCACAGCAGCTCGCCGGTGCGCGGGTCGAGGGCCACGATGTAGCCGCGGCGGCCGGCCAGCAGCTCTTCGCCGTAGGCTTGCAGCTCGGCGTCGATGCTCAGGTGCAGGTCTTGCCCCGCCACCGCGAGGGTATCAAACTCGCCCCCGCGAAACGGCCCTTTGTCGATGCCACGCACGTTGACGAGGCGGTACTGCACGCCGCGCTGGCCCATAAGGGTGGGCTCGTAGTAGGCTTCGAGGCCCGAAATACCCACGTTTTCGCCCGGCTGGTACTTGGCGTACTTCGGCTTTTCGAGGAAAGCCGGCGTGATGGAGCCCACGTAGCCCAGGGCGTGGGCCAGGTTTTCGGTTTTGTAGGCGCGGGCCATCCGCATCTGGGTATGAAAGCCGGGGAAGTCATCGAGGTAGTCCTGAATCGAGGCCAGCTCGGTGGTGCTCAGGTTGAGCAGCAGCGGCGAAGGCTTCACGCGGGAATACTTTTTGGCCAAGCGCAGCCCCAGGCGCAGGTCTTCGATGGAGAGCTGCATGACGCGGCAAAACTTGGCCGAGTCGAGGCTTTTGACCTCGCGGGGCACTACTACGAGGTCGTACACGGGCGTGTTTTGCACCAGCACCGAATCGCGCCGGTCGTAGATGAGGCCCCGAAAGGGTATTTGCACCTTGCGTTGCAGGGTGTTGCGGTCGGCGGCGGCCTTGTAGGAATCGTCGAGTACTTGCAGGTAGAAGAGCCGCCCGGCAAACAGCAGCCCCACCAACATAAAAATGGCCATCACCACGTAGCGCCGGCCTTCCAGGTATTGCATAGACTACAAAGTTACGGCCCGATAAACGGGGCTGGGCGCGGAATCATTCAAGCCGAACGCGGAATAAGCGCAGGGGCGCGCAGTTGCGCGGACTTGTAGTCCGCGAGTGGCAGGCCGGCACCCAACGCCTGCCCCCAGCCGGTCGCGGACTGCAAGTCCGCGCAACTACTCGGTACCTTTGCGGCACTTATGCCCATGCCCCCGCTCGCTACGCCCACCGCCAACACGGCCTTTGCCGGCCTCATTTCCGTGGTGGCCCCGCTTTACAACGAAGCCGAAACCGTGGCCCAGCTCGTGCGCCGCGTGGCCGCCGTGATGGCCGAGCACAACTACGACTACGAGCTGATACTAGTCAACGACGGCAGCCGCGACCACAGCTGGCGCATCATGCAGGAGCTGGCCGCCCACGACCGCCATTTGGTTGCCATCGACCTGGCCGGCAACTACGGCCAGACGCTGAGCCTGCGCGCCGGCTTCGCCCAGGCGCGGGGCGAAGTCATCATCGCGATGGACGGCGACTTGCAGCACGACCCGGCCTATATCCCGCAGTTTATCAGCCTCATCAACGAGGGCTACGACATGGTGGGCGGCGCCAAGGCCAAGCGGCCCGAAGGGCCGATAGCCACGGCGCTGGCCACCACGGCGCACGGCATTATCCGGCGCTTGTCGGGGGTGCAGCTGCGGTATTTTGGGGCCACGTACAAGGCCTTTCGCAGCTATCTGGTGAAGAACGTGGAGATGCTCGGCGACGCGCACCGCTTTTTGGGCGCGCTGGTGGCGCGCAAGGGCCTGCGCTACTGCGAGTTTCCGATTGAAATCCATGAGCGGCAGTTTGGGCAGAGCAACTACAAGATTAGCAAGCTTTTCTACGTCATTCTCGACCTGTTCATCCTGCGCTTTTTCATCGTGCACGGGCGCAAGCCGTTCCGGCTGTTTGGGCTGGCGGGCTTGCTGAGCCTCTTGCTGGGCGGCTTGCTGGCGGGGCAGTTTTTGGTACGTTCCATCTTCTTCGGGCTCAATATTTTCGACACTTACCCGCTCGAATTTATTTTCAGCCTGATAGTGCTGCTGGGCGGTATTTTCCTGCTTTGCTTCGGCGTGCTGGCCGAAATCGGCATGTACATCTACTACTCGCGGCCCACGCGCACACCGTACGTGGTGCGGCAGGTGGCGTCATTTAACAAGTAGTACGTAAAGGCCTGACCGATAGCTGCTGAATGAAAAAGCTTATCATCAATTGTGATGACTACGGCTGGGACGCGCCCGCCACCCAGGCCATCCTGGAGCTGGGCGCGGCCGGGCAGGTGAGTAGCACTACCGTGATGGCCAACTTCGCCAACGACGCCGACCTGCGGGCGCTGGCAAAATTGGCTTCCCCTACCCTCTCGGTCGGCTTGCACCTGACTTTGAATGCCGGCCAGCCACTGAGCCCGGCCGCGCAGGTGCCTTCGCTGGTTGATGCTGATGGGCAATTCTACAAATCGAGCCAGCTGTGGCAGCGCTTCTTGCAAGGCCAGGTGCAGCGCGCCGAAATGAAGCTGGAAGTAGCCGCGCAGTTACGGCGGCTGGCGGCAGCCGGCCTCGACCTCAGCCACGCCGACAGCCACCAGCACCTGCACCAGTACCCAGTGCTGGGGCCGGCGCTGCTCAGCATCTTGCGCGAGCTGGGCGTGCGGCGGGTGCGCCGCCTCACGGCGGCGGGCCGCCTCGATGGGCGCGGGCTGGTGCTGCGCGCCTTTGCTCGCAGCAGCCGGGCGGCGCTGCGCGGCTTTGCTACGCCGGGGGCGCTGGTGTCCACGTTTTCGACCGAGCCGGCCAGCGCGGCGGGGTTTCGGCGGGGTGTGGCGGCGGCGTTCCAGCGGGCTGAGGTAGTGGAATTTATGAGCCATCCGGGGTTGAGCGAGCGGCCCGGCTCGCCGCTGATGCGGGTGCCGGAGTACGCCTTTTGGCGCGGTGGCGAGGCGCGGGAGCTGCTGCGCGAGCTGGGCGGCGAACTGGTGAGCTACGCAAGTGTAGGGTAAGCTTTAGCTTACCCTACTTCTCGACCCGCACAAACGCGCCTGCCAGCGACACGAGCGCCGTAATGACGTAGAACAACACGCTGACACTCACGGCTACCGGCGCATTCAGGGCAAAGAGCTTGGCGCCGTACAGAAACGTGAGCTCGCGGGCACCCAGCCCGCCCACCGTGAGCGGCAGCACGGCCGCGATGGAGGAAGCCAAAAAGACGAGTAGATAGGGCAATACCGGCCCGCCCGCCGCGCCCAGCGCCGCTAGCAGCGCCCAGGCTTGTAGCACCTGCGCGCCCTGCACCCCCAGCGCCTGCCACGAGGTGCGCCCAAAGGCCCCGCGAAACTCGCCAAAACCCCAACGACCCAGCAAATAGCTGACGCCCAGGCCCAGCGGCACCAGCGCCAGCGCGCCGGCCCGCCACCAGCCGGGGTAGTCGGTGGCGGCAAACAGCAGCAAAAGCAGCACCAGCAGCGCCACCATGCCGCTGAGCCGGTCGAGGAGCAGGGCCCGAAAAATGGCCTTGCGCCGCCCCGGAAACTGCCGCCCCAGCAGGTACACCTTGTAGCCGTCGCCGCCGATGCCGCCCGGCAAAAACAGGTTGTAGTACATGCCCAGCCAGTACAGGCGCAGGTTGTAGCCCTCGCCGAGGGGCAGGCCGATGGCTCGAAAATACTCGTTGAGCCGCACCGAGGCTATCAATTTTGACACGATAAATAAGGCCGCCGCCAGCACCAGCCAGCCCGGCTGGGCGTGGCGCAGGGTGCGCGCCAACGTGGGCAGGTCGAGGTGGTGGGCCACCAGCCAGAGCGCCCCGGCCATGAAGGCGAGTTTGACCAGCAGCAGCGCGTGGCGGCGCCAGGCGGGCGGGGCGGGCGCGGCCGGTGGCGGGGGTTGGTCGGTCATAGCGGGCCGGCTTATTTGGCGGGAAACTCGACTAGCCGGAAGCGTAGGCCACCGTCAATCACAAACTCGTCGAGGGTGCGGCAGGGCTGGCCGGCCAGCTGCGCGGCCTGCCCGAGGTAGAGGTAGCCGGGGCGGCCGGGCAGCGAGTCGATGAGCAGGGTTTGGCCGCGCTCGCGGGTGATGTAGAAGGCCTCCACATCGTCGAGGTGCGCGTGGGGCAGCAGCACCAGCGGGCGGCCTTTGGTAGCGCGGCCGATGCGGATGCCGGTGGTGCGGTACGCCACTTCGGAGGAGGTTTGGAGGCGGGCCGGAAACACGAACACGTCGAACGCCAGCCGCGCCACCAGCAGAAAGTAAGCCAGCAGCAGCAGGCGGTAATCTGTTATCTTCCAAAACAAATAGGCCAGCAGCAGCAAGACTACAAACAACGCCCCGCTCCAGGCCCAGGCGCCCGCCACGAGGCGGCCCACGGGCACCGACTGGTGCGTGGCATCGGGCACGATGTGAATGAGCGGCGCGCCCAGCACCAGCAGGCTACAGCCCAGCAGCAGCAATACTAAGAAGGTATCGAGCACGCGGGCGGGCCAGGCGCGGGCGGCTTGCAGCTGGTAGTAGAGCGGCACCAGCACCGTGAACAGCAGCGGCACCAGCATAAACAAGTAGCGCGGAATGGTGGCCGGCGACAGCCAGTACACCGGCAGCACCGCCGCAAACAGCAGGGCATTGTAGCGCAAAAACGGCTGCTGCCACACCGCCGCCCGCAGGCTAGGCCGCAAGAAGCAGACTAGCAGCAGCGTCCAGGGCAGGAAGTGCTTGATAAAATCGAAGGGAAACAGCAGCACGTAGCGCACCGAATCGGCCAGCGGCTGGGCGGCCACCGTGCGCTGGCTCGACTGCGACCACAGGGTTTTGAAGGCGATGTCGAGCGAGTTGTGGCGGCTGTAAATAAGAAAATACGTGCCCAGCACCGCCAGCAATACCAGCCCGCCCAGCCCGTGCTGCCAGCCAAAAAGCCGCCGCCACTGCCGCGTGCTGAGGCAGTACACGAGCAAGGCAATGGCCTGAAACACGAGCGAGGGCAACCCTTTCAGCAGAAAGCCCACCGCCGTGAGTAGATACGTGATGACAAAGAGCTGGAGCCACTGGCGGCGCTCGCCGTAGTGCCAGATGGCCATGAAGCCCAGCCACGTGAGGCCGGCGTGCCAGAGGTCGATGAGGCCGAAAAAGGAGTCGTAGAACAGCACCCGCCCGCTGGTAGCAAAGGCCAGCGCCACCGTAAAGGCCACCTTGGTGCCCAGCCGCGGCCGCAGCACCCGCCAGATGGCAGCCGCGTAGAGCAGCAGCGCCGCCACCGTGGGCAGGCGCAAGATAAACTCGTCTTGCCGGCCGGTGAGGCGAAAGAGCGCGATGAGCAGCCAGTTGAAGAGCGGCGGCTTGTTATAATAAGGCAGGCCTTGCAGCGTGGGCTGGAAGAAATGCCCCGAATAGTGCATTTCGAGGGCCACCAGCGCCCGGATGGGCTCATCGACCAGCAGCGGCATGCGGCCCAGGTTGAGCAGCAGCACCGGCAGGGCCAGCGCCAGCGTGAGCACGGCCAGCCAGCCCGGCCGCTGGGCCAGCGCCGCCAATACTCGTCGGGCAGTAGATTCTATCACTGAAGGGAAATAAGCAAAGCGGCCCACCTCGGCCAGGCCCGGCCACCGGCAAAGGTAGCGGCCGGGCGAACCCTGCGCCACGCTCCGGGGTTTAATAACCTCCGCGTGCTCCCTACATTTGACGTATGCCTACTCTCGCTGCTGCTGCCCCCGCCCCCGACCGCCTCGCCCAGACGCTGCTGCGCCACGGCCTGCGCCAGACGCCCGTGCGCCGGGCCGTGCTGGCTGCCCTTTCGGGCAAGGGCTACGCCCTGACGGGGGCCGAGATAGAGCAGGAAATCGGGGCTGAGGTCGACCGCATCACGCTTTACCGCACGCTCAAGAGCTTCGAGCAGCAGGGGCTTATTCACCGCGTGATTGACGACACCGACGTGCTGCGCTACGCGGCCTGCTCCATTGAGTGCTCGGCGGGCGCGCACTTTGATAATCACGTGCATTTCAAGTGCAGCACCTGCCAGCACACGTACTGCCTGAGCCAGGTGGCCATACCGGTGGTGCAGCTGCCGGGCGGCTTTCAGGCCGAGCGGCGCGATTTTCTGCTCTCGGGCGTGTGCCAGCTGTGCCAGCCACTGTAGGCAGCTGGCTGGGGCGAGCGACCATTTTTAGGCACCCTTCGGGGTGCCTTTTTTGTGCCCAATCCCGCCCGAGTACCCGCTCATTTTTTGGCGCTGGTGGGCCATCAGGCCCGTACTCTGGTGTTTGCACCCGCCCGGGGCCCTAAACCGATGGGCTATGCGCGGCTTAGCATACGCATTTTTTTACGCCTGGCCCGGCCAGTGGCTGTTCCACGGGTCTGTATATAACCTGTCCAATTTCTGAGCTGCACCTGCCGGCGGGCCGTGGGCAGCGGCAAAGGGGGCCAAAAACCTATATTATTTAGCTAAACTATCGGGCAGGCCGGTAGCCGCCGCGGGCGCGCCTCTTGTTTATGGAGCCTAGCAATCCGCTTTTTATTATATAAATCGGGCCAGCAAATCGGGCTGCTCACTCGCAAGCCACTGCCGGCCGCTACGCTAAAGTTCTGTATCAGGTTTAATTATATGAGGGGAAACCTGTACTTTCACGGTGGGTTCACCTAGCTTTTCTGCGATGGATATAGTGTTACGGTTTGCTGGACAATCTTCTTGGCCTACCCAGGCTTTGGCGGGCGGCCGCGGCGCCCACGCCCGGCCAGCAGGCGGCGTTTTGGGCTGCTGGGCTGCCCACCGGCCGGCGCTACTTTTTACTGATTAACTCATTTTGTGGGAGTTAGGCTACCAGCCGGCGCTCGTCGCGGTGCTTGGCTGATGCTCCTTTTTTTGGTGGCCCGGCCCGCGCCCGTGGGTTTGCTGGGTTCGCGACTGGTTTTCTTTTGCTACACTCTTTCTGTTCCCTCTATGTTTTCACCTCTACTTAGCCGATTCGGGCTACTTCCAAGGCTACTACTTCTGCTGCTGGGGCTGGTGGCCGCTCGCCCCGCCCAGGCCACCCACTTGCTGGGGGGCGAGATGACTTACAAGTACCTCGATGCTACCGGGCCGGCGAGCGCGCCGCACCGCTATCAGATAACCCTGATAGTGTACAACGACTGCAACGCCGGCTCCCTGATGCCAAGCTCGTATGCGATTGGGATTTATGACCAGAGCACGGGCACCCGGCTATTGACCGTCAACAGCCCCGAGGTAACGCCCCGCCCATTGTGTAAGCTGCCCACTGTGCCGCCGGGCTGCACCATTACCGGCGGGCAGCTGCCTTATATCAAGCAGACGTTTGTGACCACCGTAAACCTGCCCAACAGCAGCGACGGGTACTACGCCATGTGGACGTCCAGCGCCCGCAACACTGGCATTGTAAATTTGCTCAACGCGGGCAACCAGTCCTTGACGCTGCAATGCACGATGGCGCCGCCCTCGCTGCCCAACAGCTCGCCGGTGTTCGTGAATGAGGCCGTGGCCAACATCTGCATCAACGACACCACCTACATCCTCAACAACGCCGTGGATGCGGATGGCGACATCCTCACCTACTCGCTGGGCAACCCGTATGGTAATGCCCTGCCCAACCCGTATGCGCCGCCCACGCAGTTGGCGTATGCTGGCGGTGGCACGCAGTACAATGCTCAAAATCCGCTGGGTCTTCCTACCGCCTTCCCCGGCAACTACGCCTCGGTAAACCCTACGACGGGCATATCCAAGTACCGCTCGACCGGGCCGCTGAACCGACTGTACGTGGTAGCCGTGGACGTGAGCGAATACCGCATAATCAATAATCGCCGGGTACTCATCGGGGTTACCCGCCGCGATGTGCAGCTGGTGGTAGTGAACTGCCCCAACACCAGAGCGCCAGTTGGGCCGACGAGCCTGGGCACGCCGCGCACGCTCACGGTGGAGGCGGGCGCTACCCTCACGATACCGATGACGGCCATACAGCCCGACAGCAACTCGATACTGATGACCGTGAACAGCGTTTTACTGGATAGCACGGGCGGCTTTAACACTACGTTCAACAACCACATTGGGGTAGTAACGGGTAGCAACCCGGCCGGCGTAGCCACAGCCGGCGGCCTCAGAGGCAAGATAAATACCTCCTTCGTTTACAAATCGAAATGCTCGGAAGCACGAGCTACGCCCTACGACATCATCGTGCTGGTGGAGGACCGGGGCTGCGCGGGCAAAACCGTGGCGGACATCATTCGGGTAACGGTGACTAAGCCGACGGGCCCCACCGCCATTGCCGGGGCCGCTACCGTGTGCGGCCTCAATACCCAGCAGACGTACACGGCCAGCGGCGGCACCGCCCCGCAAATAAGCTGGAGCGTGACGGGCGGCACCATCGTGGGCAGCCCCACCGCCAACCCCGTAACGGTGAACTGGACCACGGCCGGCGCGGGCACCATCAAGGCGCGCGGCATCACGCAGTATGGCTGCCTCACCGACTCGGTTTCTATTCCGGTAAGCGTGGGCGTAGCCCCGACCCTGACCGTGACGGGCAACACCACCATCTGCCAGGGCGCCAGCACTACGCTGAGCATCGCCAGCGGCGCGGCCTCCTACACCGTAACGGGCGGCGGCACTACCGTAACCGGCCCCGGCCCGTTTGTGCTCAGCCCCACGGCTACGACGGTTTACACAATAACGGCCGTAACCACGGGCACGGCTTGCGGCGCCACCAGCCAGGTAACGGTAACGGTGAACCCGCTACCGGCCGCCAGCACGGGTGCCGCGCAAACCATCTGCTCGGGCGGCTCGACCCAAATCGGGGCAGCGGCCATCACGGGCAATACCTACAGCTGGAGCCCGGCCACGGGCCTAAGCAGCGCCACGGCCGCCAACCCCACCGTGACGCTGACTAACACAACGGGCGCGCCAATTACTCAGACCTATACCCTGACCGAAACCAACCCCACGACCGGCTGCGTAGCCAGCAACCCGGTAACCATCACGGTAAACCCGCCGCTGACGGCCCCCGTGGGCAATAACGCAACCATTTGCTCGGGCGGCTCGACCCAAATCGGGGCGGCGGCCATCACGGGCAACACCTACAGCTGGAGCCCGGCCACGGGCCTGAGCAGCGCCACGGCCGCCAACCCCACCGTGACGCTGACCAACACCACCGGCGCCGCCACCACCCAGACCTACACCCTGACCGTGACGGACGCTGCCGGCTGCACGGGCACCGGCACGGTAACCGTAACCGTGAAACCCGTACCGGTAGCTGCGGCGGGTTCGGCCGTGGCCTTCTGCTCGGGCGGTTCGGCCACGCTGGGCGCGGCCGCCGTTTCGGGCAACACCTACAGCTGGAGCCCCGCCACGGGCCTGAGCAGCGCCACGGCCGCCAACCCCACCGTGACGCTGACCAACACTACCGGCGCCGCCACCACCCAGACCTACACCCTGACCGTGACGGACGCTACCGGCTGCACCGGCACGGGCACGGTAACCGTAACCGTGAATCCGCTGCCAGTAGCAGCACCCGGCGCGGCCACCGCCATCTGCTCGGGTGCCACCGGTCAGCTCGGCGCGGCCGCCGTTTCGGGCCTGACCTACAGCTGGTCGCCCGCCACGGGCCTCAGCGACCCGGCCATCGCCAACCCGACCGTAACGCTGACCAACTCGACCTCGGCCGCCACCACCCAGACTTACACGCTGACCGTGACCAGCGCCGCGGGCTGCACCGGCACCGGCACCGTCGTGGTGACGGTCAACCCGCTGCCCACCGCCCTGCCCGGCAGCGCCATTGCCTTCTGCTCGGGCGGCTCAGGTCAGCTCGGCGCGGCCGCCGTTTCAGGCCTGACCTACAGCTGGTCGCCCGCCACGGGCCTGAGCAGCGCCACGGCCGCCAACCCCACCGTGACGCTGACCAACACCACCAGCGTCGCCACCACCCAGACTTACACGCTGACCGTGACCAGCGCCGCGGGCTGCACCAGCACCGGCACCGTCGTGGTGACAGTCAACCCACTGCCTACCGCCCTGCCCGGCAACGCCGTAGCTATTTGCTCGGGCGCTACCGGCCAGCTCGGCGCGGCCGCCGTGGCGGGCAATACTTACAGTTGGAGCCCGGCTACGGGCCTGAGCAGCGCTACGGCCGCTAACCCCACCGTGACGCTGACCAACACCACCGGCGCCGCCACCACCCAGACCTACACCCTGACCGTGACCAGCGCCACCGGCTGCACCAGCACCGGCACCGTCGTGGTGACGGTCAACCCGCTGCCCACCGCCCTGCCCGGCAGCGCCATTGCCTTCTGCTCGGGTGTTACTGGCCAGCTCGGCGCGGCCGCCGTAAGCGGCAACACCTACAGCTGGAGCCCCGCCACGGGCTTGAGTGACCCCACGGTGGCTAACCCCACCGTGACGCTGACCAATTCGACCTCGGCCGCCACCACCCAGACTTACACGCTGACCGTGACCAGCGCCGCGGGCTGCACCGGCACGGGCACGGTGGTCGTCACCGTCAACCCGCTGCCCACCGCCCTGCCCGGCAGCGCCGTAGCTATTTGCTCGGGTGCCACCGGCCAACTAGGTGCGGCCGCCGTGAGCGGCAACACCTACAGCTGGTCGCCCGCCACGGGCCTGAGCAGCGCCACGACCGCCAACCCCACCGTGACGCTGACCAACTCGACCTCGGCCGCCACCACCCAGACTTACACGCTGACCGTAACCAATGCTACGGGCTGCACCAGCACCGGCACCGTCGTGGTGACTGTTAATCCCATCCCAGTGGCAGTACCCGGCGTGGCCACCGCTATCTGCTCGGGTGCCACCGGCCAACTAGGCGCGGCCGCCGTAAGCGGCAACACCTACAGCTGGAGCCCCGCCACGGGCTTGAGTGACCCCACGGCCGCCAACCCGACCGTAACGCTGACCAACTCGACCTCGGCCGCCACCACCCAGACTTACACGCTGACCGTAACCAGCGCCGCGGGCTGCACCAGCACCGGCACCGTCGTGGTTACCGTTAACCCGCTGCCCACCGCCCTGCCCGGCAACGCCGTTGCGTTCTGCTCGGGCGGCTCAGGTCAGCTCGGCGCGGCCGCCGTTTCAGGCCTGACCTACAGCTGGTCGCCCGCCACGGGCCTGAGCAGCGCTACGGCCGCCAACCCCACCGTAACGCTGACCAACTCGACCTCGGCCGCCACCACCCAGACTTACACGCTGACCGTAACCAATGCTACGGGCTGCACCAGCACCGGCACCGTCGTGGTTACCGTTAACCCGCTGCCCACCGCCCTGCCTGGCAACGCCATTGCCTTCTGCTCGGGCGGCTCAGGTCAGCTCGGCGCGGCCGCCGTGAGCGGCAACACCTACAGCTGGAGCCCGGCCACAGGCTTGAGCAGCGCCACGGCCGCCAACCCGACCGTAACGCTCACTAACACCACGGGCGCACCAATCACCCAGACCTACACCCTGACCGTAACCAATGCCACGGGCTGCGTAAGCACGGCCACGGTAGTGGTTACCGTAAACCCGCTGCCAGTAGCCGTGCCCGGTGCGGCCGTGGCCTTCTGCTCGGGCGGCTCGGCTACGCTGGGCGCGGCCCCGGTTTCAGGCCTGACCTACAGCTGGAGCCCCGCCACGGGCCTGAGCAGCGCCACGGCCGCTAACCCCACCGTGACGCTAACCAACTCGACTGCGGCCAACATTACCCAGACCTACACCCTGACCGTAACCAGCGCCGCTGGTTGCGTGAGCACGGGTACGGTAGTAGTAACGGTGACTCCGCTGCCAGTGGCCAATGCCGGGGCAGCCGTCACCATCTGCTCGGGCAATACAACCCAGCTCGGTGCCGCCCCGGTTTCGGGCCTCACCTACAGCTGGAGCCCAACTACGGGCCTGAGCAACGCGGTTATCGCTAACCCCACCGTGACGCTGACCAACGTGAGCCCCACCGGCACGGCCATCACACCGACCTACACGCTGACCGTGACCAACCCGGCCACGGGCTGCGTGAACACGAGCACGGTGGTGGTGACGGTGAATGCCGAAATCCTGCCCGGCATCATCGGCCCCAACCAAACGGTGTGTGCCAGCTCGACGCCCGTGCCCCTCACCAGCACGCCCGGCCCGAGCGGCGGCTACGGCACCTACACCTACCAGTGGGAATCCTCGACCGATAACCTGACCTGGACCACGGTGGCCAATGCCACTAGCGCCACCTACGCCCCCGGCCCGCTCGTGGCCACGGTCTACTACCGCCGCCGCGTCAACTCGGGCGCCTGCGCCGAGCAGGTGTCCAACGCCGTGAAGCTGGAGCTACAGCCGCAGCTGCTGACGGGCGTAACGCTGGCTACCCCGGCCACGCAGTGCGCCGGCACCGTACTCACCTTCACGCCCGTGCCCAGCAATGCCGGCCCCTCGCCCACGTTCCGCTGGTACGTCAACAACGCGCTGGTCGCCAGCAGCCCCACTTACACCAGTTCGACGCTGCGCGACGGCGACGTGGTGCGGGTAGAAGTGGTGCCCACAGCCGGCTTCTGCGCCACCAGCCTGGCCGTGGCCTCCGTCACCGTCAACCTCACGCCAGTATCGCTGCCCACAGTAGCCATCGCGGCGCGCACGCCACTACCGGCCTGCTCGAGCACGGCAATAGCCTTTGCCATCGATAGCGTCGGCCGCCCCGGCCCCAGCCTCACCTACCAGTGGCAGGTCGATGGTGTGAGCGTGAGCGGCGCCACTAACCCCACCTTCACCAGCAGCACGCTGCGCGATGGCCAAATCGTGACCTTAGTCGTGACGACGCCTTCGGCCTGCGGCCCGCTCACGGCGACCTCCAACCCCGTGAAACTGTCCATCATTCAGAACGTGGACGTAGAAGCCGGCCCGAACAAGACCATTATCGAAGGCGAGCAGGTAGAGCTGGAAGGCACCGCCAACGGCACCTACCCCGTGACCTGGACGCCGACGCAAACGCTGACCTTCCCGGCCGGCAACCAGCTGCGGCCCATGGCCGCGCCGCTCGTCACGACCACCTACACGCTGTCGGCCAAAGTGGGCGACTGCAACGACGAAAGCAAGGTAACCGTCACCGTGCTGCCGCGCGTGCGCATCCCCAACGCCTTCTCGCCCAACGGCGACGGCCTGGACGATACCTGGGAAATCGACCGCATCGCCGAATACCCCGACTCGCGGGTTATCGTCTTCAACCGATGGGGCAACAAACTCTTCGAAACGACTTGCTACCGCCGTGGTAATGAGTGGAATGGCACCATCAACGGCCAGCCCGCGCCGCTCGGCACCTACTACTACCTCATCACCCTGGGCAATGGTAAGTCGTACAGCGGCCCGCTCACGATAGTATATTAAGCGAAATTCGCGCAGCGCCGGGCTAGCCGGCGCTGCGCCTTTCCTTCTTCCTTCTACTCTCAATCGCCTCGTCCCCGTGAAAAAATACTTACCCGCGCTCTTCGCTTGTGGGCTGGCCCTGGGCCTGGCTCGCCAGGGCCACGCCCAGCAGCTGGCCCAGTACAGCCAGTACATGAACAATAACTACATCCTCAACCCCGCCGTGGCGGGCACCGAGGATTACATCGACCTCAAGTTTAGCTACCGCACGCAGTGGACGGGCATCGAGGGCGCCCCCAAAACGTACTACGCCAGCGTCAACTCGTCGCTGGGCCGCCTGCACACCCAAAACAAGCGCACGCTCCACGATTGGAGCCGCGGCTTCCACGCGCTGGGCGCCATCGTGTATAGCGACGTAACCGGCCCCACGCGCCGCACCGGCGCCTACGGCTCCTACACCTACAACCTCTCGCTCACGCGCAGCCTGCGCCTGGCCATGGGCGTGTCGGTGGGGGTGCAGCAGTTTTCGCTCGATGGCTCGCAGTTGCAGTTTCACAACGTGAACACGCTGGTGGCCAACCAGGCCTCGATGGTGCCCGACGCGACTGTGGGCCTGTGGCTCTACAACGACAACTTCTACGCGGGGGTGTCGTCGGCGCAGCTTTTGGGCAATCAGCTCGACATCGCCTACGACCCTGGCACGCGGCTGCTGTCCAACAATAAGCTCGAGCGCCACTACTTCCTGACCGGCGGCGTGCGCCTGCCCCTGAGCGAAGACGTGTCACTGGTGCCTTCGGTGCTGGTAAAGTACATGAAGCCCGCGCCGGTTTCGGTCGATTTCAACGCCAAGGTCAAGTTTCGCGACATCATGTGGCTCGGCGCTTCGTACCGCTACAAGGATGCCATCGTCGGCAACGTGGGCGTCAATTTCAGCGACGTAGCCAGCCTGAGCTACTCCTACGACGCCAGCACCTCCGAAATATCGCGCTACCAAAACGGCAGCCACGAGGTGATTTTGGGCCTCAAAATCAAGAAGAAGAAAAAGGTCGTTTGCGTCGACCGCTTCTGGTAGGCCGCCGCTACCCGCGTTTTTGCCCCACAGCGCCGCCCCTCTGCTTCAGAGGGCGGCGCTGTTTTCGTTTGCGGCCGCTTCGTCTGCGGCAAGCAGCCTGGTACTGTTTTGCCTGCTTCCAGAGAGTACAGGTAAGTCCTGCCCAAAAACAACCATACGTTAGCGGTTCGCTAGCGCGAGCCGGCGCCAAATCCTTTCCAGAATTCCCACTTTTCCCCGACGCATGAAAACCCCGCGTTTTTGGCGGTGCCTGCCCTGGCTCGCGCTGGGCCTGAGCACGCCCGCCGCCCTGGCCCAGCGCCCGCCCGCCAGCGCCCAGCCTGCGGCACCTTCGGTTGCCATTTCGGTAGACCTGGCCCAGCCCGCCAAGCCGCTACCGCCGCTGTGGGCGTATTTTGGCTACGACGAGCCCAACTACACCTACATGAAGGACGGGCAACAGCTTCTCACCGAGCTGGCCGCCCTCAGCCCGACGCCGGTGTACGTGCGCGCCCACAATATGCTGACTACCGGCGATGGTACCGCCGCCTTCAAATGGGGCTCGACCAACGCCTACACCGAAGACAAAAAAGGCCGCCCGGTGTACGACTGGACCATCGTAGACCGCATTTTTGACACGTACATCCAGCGCGGCATGAAGCCCATCGCGCAGCTGGGTTTTATGCCCGAGGCGCTGAGCAGCCACCCCGTGCCCTACCGCCACCACTGGAAGCCGGGCGATAACTACAACGACATTTACACCGGCTGGGCCTACCCGCCCCGCGACTACGCCAAGTGGGGCGAGCTGGTGTACCAGTGGGTGCGCCACAGCGTGGCCCGCTACGGCGAGGCCGAGGTCAAAACCTGGCGCTGGGAGCTCTGGAATGAGCCCAACATCGGCTACTGGAAGGGCACGCCCGAGGAGTACCAGAAGCTGTTTGACTACTCCGAAGCCGCCGTGCACCGCGCCCTGCCCGCCGCCCAGCTCGGCGGCCCCGAAACCACCGGCCCCGGCTGGGACAAGGCCGGCGACTTCCTGCGCGGCTTTTTGCAGCACTGCGTGAGCGGCACCAACTACGTAACCGGCAAAACCGGCACCCGGCTCGACTTCGTGACCTACCACGCCAAGGGCGCGCCCAAGCTCACGGGCGGCCACGTGCGCATGAACATGGCCACCCAATTGCGCGACGTGCAGGCGGGCATGGAAATCCTGAACTCGTTTCCGACGCTGCGCCAGCTACCCATCATCCTGGGCGAAAATGACCCCGAGGGCTGCGCCGCCTGCGGCGTGCAAACCAACCCCGACAACGCCTACCGCAACGGCACGATGTTCTCCAGCTACACGGCCGCCGCCTACGCGCGGCTCTACGAGCTGGCCGACCAGCACCAGCTTAACCTGGCCGGGGCCGTAAGCTGGTCGTTCGAGTTTGAAAACCAGCCCTGGTTCGCGGGCTTTCGCGACCTGGCCACCAACGGCGTCAATAAGCCCGTGCTCAACGTGTTTCGGATGTTTGGGCTGATGGCCGGCCCGCGCGTGCCCGTCACTAACGCGCAGGCGCTGGCGCTACCCGACATCCTGAAACAGGCCCAGAACGAGCGCGCCGACATCGGCGCCCTGGCCACCGCCGATGCCCACTCGGCCGCCGTGCTGGTCTGGAACTACCACAACGACGACCTCCCCGCCCCGCCCGCCGAAATCGAGCTGACGCTGCACGGCGTAGCGGCCGAAAAGGCCCTGCTGCAGCACTACCGCATCGACCAGGAGCACAGCAACTCCTACACCGCCTGGCAGGCGCTGGGCTCGCCGCAGCAGGTGACGCCCGCCCAGCGCGCCACCCTGGCGCAGGCCGGGCAGCTGGCGCTGCTTACCTCGCCCAGCTGGGTAAGTGCCAAGAATGGCGACGCGGTGCTGCATTTTACGCTGCCGAGGCAAGGCGTATCGCTGCTGCGATTGAGCTGGTAATAATCTCTTTATAAGAATAAAACCGTTCGTCATGCTGAGCGGAGCGCAGCGGAGTCCAAGCATCTTTATCGCCTCGTTGCTGGCGTCAGGAGTTAGTTCACCAGCAGAGATGCTTCGGCTCCGCTCAGCATGACGAACGGTTTATAGTTAGTCTCCTCCCCATCCATGCCCCACCCCTACTCGCCCAAAACGTGCCTTTCGCTGGCCTTGCTACTGTTGGCTGCCACGCCCCTGCGCGCCCAAACCACACCCCCCAAAACCAACGACACCACCACCCCGCTGCACCTGCTCAAGCCCGACTACCCCGTACCCTACGGCCAGACCAAGGCCGAGGACGTGAAGCAGGTGCTCGACCGCGTGTACACGTACCTGGATAAGGCCACGCCCGCCGAGTTGGTCGATAAAAAGACCAACGCGCCCATCACCGACCGCCGGAAATTCAACCCCGACGCCATCATCAAGCCCGGCGATTTCCGGCTCACGAGCTACGAATGGGGCGTAACCTACGCCGGGATGCTGCGCGCCAGCGAAACCACCGGCGACCCCAAATACGCGGCCTACACCACGAGCCGGCTCCGTTTTCTGGGCGAGCTGGTGCCCTACTTCCGGGCCTACCAGACGGCGCACCCCGAGGTGGGCACGCCCGTGCGCTCCATCGTGCAGCCCCACGCGCTGGATGACGTGGGCGCCATTTGCGCGGCCATGATAAAGACCCAGCGGGCCGATGCCAAGGTCGATTTGCGGCCCCTGATTGACCCGTTCGTGAACTACATCATGATAAAGGAATTTCGCCTGGCCGATGGCACGCTGGCACGCAATCGCCCGCAGCCTAACACGCTCTGGCTCGATGACTTGTTTATGAGCATTCCGGCGCTGGCCCAGATGGGCAAGCTCACCGGCGAGCGCCGCTACTACGACGAGGCCGTATCGCAGATTGCGCACTTCGCGCCGCGCATGTTCGACAAGCAAAAAGGCCTCTACATGCACGGCTGGGTGGAGGGCATGGCCGAGCATCCCGAGTTTCACTGGGCGCGGGCCAACGGCTGGGCCATCCTCACCAAAGTAGAATTGCTCGACGTGCTGCCCGCCGACCACCCCGGCCGGCCCGCCGTGCTGGAGCTGCTGCGCGCCCACGCCCGCGGCCTGGCCGACCGGCAGGCCGGCAGCGGCTTCTGGCACCAGCTGCTCGACCGCCACGACTCGTACCTCGAAACCTCGGCCACGGCCATCTATTGCTACGCCATCGCCCACGCCATCAACCAGGGCTGGCTCGATGCCAAAGTGTACGGCCCCATGACCCTGCTGGCCTGGAACGCCGTGAGCACCAAGGTCAACGCGCAGGGCCAGGTCGAAGGCACCTGCGTGGGCACCGGCATGGGTTTCGACCCGGCCTTCTACTACTACCGGCCGGTGAACGTGTACGCCGCCCACGGCTATGGGCCGGTGCTGCTGGCGGGGGCCGAGATTGTTCAGCTGCTCAAGCAGCATCCGTTTGGAATCAATGACAGCTCGGTGCAGACGCTGAAGTGAGCTGTTGGGCGGACTTTGTAGTCCGCGTCCGGTCTGCATGCTTACGAACGCGGACTACAAAGTCCGCGCAACACTCCGCCCTATGCTCCGCTACCTTCTATTCCCAGCCTTATTCCTCGCCTTCGCCGCCCGCGCCGCGCCGCCCGACCGCTACAACGTGCGCGCCTACGGGGCCAAAGGCGACAGCGTGACCCTCGACTCTGACGCCATAAACCGCGCTATTGCGGCGGCAGCCCAGGCGGGCGGCGGCACGGTGCTGCTGCCGGCGGGGCGCTACCGCAGCTACTCCATTCGGCTGCGCAGCCACGTGGCGCTGTACCTCGACCAGGGTGCGGTGCTGCTGGCGGCGGCGCCGGTGGGCAGCGTGGGCTACGACGCGCCCGAGCCGGCGGCCAATGACCAGTACCAGGATTTTGGGCATAGCCACTGGCACAACAGTTTGATTTGGGGCGAGAACCTGGTGGATATTTCCATCCTGGGGCCGGGCACCATTTATGGGCAGGGACTGACGCGCGAGGGGCCGCACCAGGCGCCCGTCGGCAACAAGGCCATCGCGCTGAAGCTGTGTCGCAACGTAATTCTGCGCGATTTTACGGTGCGGCAGGGCGGGCATTTTGCCCTGCTGGCCACGGGTGTTGATAACCTGACCATCGACAACCTCAAGCTCGACACCAACCGCGACGGCCTCGACATCGACTGCTGCCACAACGTGCGCGTGAGCAACTGCACCATCAACTCGCCCTGGGACGATGCCATTTGCCTGAAAAGCTCCTACGCGCTGGGCTACGCCCGCGCCACCGAAAACGTGACCATCGCCAACTGCCAGGTGACGGGCTTTGACCGGGGCACGCTGCTCGGCGGCACCTACCAGCGCCGCGAGGCCGCCCTCGTGCCCGACCACGAAGGCCCCACCGGCCGCATCAAGTGCGGCACCGAGTCGAACGGCGGCTTTAAAAACATCGCCATCAGCAACTGCGTGTTTGCCTACTGCCGCGGTCTGGCCCTCGAAACCGTGGACGGCGGCTTGCTCGAAGACGTGGTTATCAGCAACATCACGATGCGCGACATCATCAACTCGCCGATTTTCCTGCGGCTGAGCGCCCGGCTGCGCGGCCCGGCCGGCACGCCGGTGGGCGCGCTGCGGCGCGTCAGCATCAGCCACGTAAACGTGTACAACGCCGACGCCCGCTTTGCCACGCTCTTCAGTGGCATCCCCGGCCACGCCATCGAGGACGTGCGCCTGAGCGACATCAATATCTGGTATAAGCCGTTGGACGCGGCCTCGGCGGCCAGCATTCAGGCCGACCTGCCGGAAGATGAGAAAGGCTACCCCGAGCCCCAAAAGCTGGGCGTGGGGCCGGCCTACGGCTTCTACATTCGGCACGCCAAAAACCTGTCGTTAAGCGACGTAAATCTTCATTTACTAGGCTCCGAAACGCGCCCGGCGTTGATGCTGACGGACGTGCAAGGGGCAACGCTGCGCCAGGTAACGGTACCAACCGGGGTGGCCGGGCCGCGCCTGGTGCTGCGCGAGGTGAGCGGCCTCGTGGTGAAGGACAGTGGCGGGCTACCGGATTTGAAGCTGGAAAAGGCGACGACGAAGTCGTTTTAAGCATAAACAAATAGGTCAGGCTTCGCAGCGCGCAGCGAAGCCTGACGACCAATAGCCCTCCCACCCAACACCTACTCGCATGAAACCCAGCCTCCTCCTCGCCGCCCTGCTCTTTGCCACCGCCGCCCAGGCCCAAATCGGCCGCCGCTTTCCCTCCGAGCGCAAGGTGGTGAAAGACTCCGTAACCGGCACCGAGCTAACGTTTTTGACTAGCGAGCCGGTGGGCGATTCCAAGATTTACCAGACGCATAACCAGTGGACCAGCGACGGGCAATGGCTGATTTTTCGGTCGGGCCGGGTGAAGGGCGAGGCGCTGGCCGTGAATGAAAAAACCGGCGAGCAGGTGCAAGTGACCGAAGGCGGCTACACCGGGATGCTCAACGTGGCCCGCCACGCCATGAAGCTCTACTTTATGCGCCAGCCGCCCGGCCCCGCGCCCGCCAAAGGCGAGCCCGCGTCGCTGCAAATCGTGGAAGTGGACCTGGGCAAGCTGTTCGCCGACAGCCAGGCCGGCCGGCTCAAAAAAGCCAGCGCCTACCAGCGCGTGTGCGGCACCACGCCGCCCGCCCTGCAAGCCGGCGGCGACATGGCGCTGGACGGCGACGAAACCTGGGCCTACTTCCGGGTAGGCAAGGAGGAAGCCGCCCGGCATTTGGCCCCCGGCACCCGGCTGGAGCCCGAATTTGGGCCGCGCCACATGGGCGCCGGGCCGGCCGGCATCGCGGCCCTGAACGTGCGAACCGGGGCCACCAAGTACGTAGTGTCGGTGCCGTTTCAGATTGGGCACATCCAGACTAATCCTTGGGTACCGGGCGAAATCGTATTTTGCTGGGAAACGGGCGGCAAGTCGCCTCAGCGCACCTGGACGGTGCTGGCCGACGGCAGCGGCCTGCGCCCGCTCTACCCCGAAGCTGATTACGAATGGGTTACGCACGAAGCGGTTATTTCCAAGGATGAGGTAGCCATTGCCATCATGGGCCACCGCCCGGTGCCGGCCGTGGCCAAAGACGCGGCCCCCGGCACGCCCGTAGCCGGCGCCAACCCCGGCCAGGAAGCCGCCTGGGGCCCCTCGGGCACCCGCGAAAAGCCCACCGGCCTGGGCATCGTGAATTTGCGCACCCGCGAAATGACCATCGCGGGCCAAACGCCCAGCGGCAGCGGCCTCTGGCACGTGAGTGGCTCGCCGGATGGGCGCTGGGCCGTGGGCGACGATTTTGCCCGCAATATCTACCTCATCGACCGCCGCACCCACGAGATGCGCCTACTCTCGACGGGCCACAAAACCACCGCCGCCGACCACCCGCACCCCACCATGAGCCCCGACGGCACCCGCATCGAGATTCAGTCGGCCATGCTGTCGGCCGATGGGCGGAGCATGAATATTTGCATCATCCCGGTGCCCGCCGACTGGCTGGCGCGGAAGTAGCTTGGACTTTGTAGTCCGAGCGCGGGCGCAGCCCGCATCTACGTCCGCAGACATTCGCTTACGTGGATGCGAGCTACGCTCGCGCTCGGACTACAAAGTCCAAGCTATTTACTTGCGGCCTCAAAGCTCTACTTCATGAAATACCGCCTACTCGCCCTGGCCCTGGCCACCGCAGCCCCCGCCCTGGCCCAAACCGCGCCGCCCCGGCCCACTTTTTTTGACAAAGGGCCGCTGATGTCCATCGGCAGCTACTACTACCCCGAGCAGTGGCCGCACGAAAACTGGGCACGCGACATCAAGAAGATGGCCGAGGTCGGCTTTCAGTTCACGCACTACGGCGAGTTTGCCTGGACGTTTGTGGAACCTGAGGAAGGCAAATTCGACTTCAAATGGCTGGATGAGGCCGTGGCGCTGGCCCATCAGAATGGCATCAAGGTGATAATGTGCACCTCCACGCCCACGCCGCCGGCGTGGCTGGCCCAGAAGCACCCCGAAATACTGGTAGTGAACGCCGACGGCCGCACCATGCAACACGGCTCGCGGCAGCAGGCTTCGTGGTCGAGCCCCGTGTACCGGCAGTACGTGCAGCGCATGGTGGAGGCCATCGGGCAGCACTACGGCCAGGACCCACGCATCTGGGGCTGGCAGCTGGATAATGAGCCCTCGCACTACGGGCAGTACGACTACAGCCCGGCCGCGCAGGCCAGCTTCCGGCGCTGGCTGCAAGCCAAATACCAGACGCTGGAGGCGCTTAATAAGGCCTGGGGCACGGCTTTTTGGAGCATTCGCTACACCGATTTCAGCCAGGTAATGATTCCCAACCAGAAAGAGCTGCCCGAGCAGCCGGCCCCGGCGGCGGTGCTCGATTTTAAGCGGTTTTCGGCCGACGAAGCCAATGATTTCCTGAGCTTTCAGTACAAAATCCTGCGCAAGCACATCGCGCCCACGCAGTGGGTCACCACCAACCTCATGCCCGAGCACGTGGCCGTGGACCCCACCCGCATCACGGGGCTCGACTTCCTGACCTACACCAAGTACCTGGTGGCGGGCTACGACAACGGCGTGGGCGCGCAGGGCTTCCGGATGGGCTCGGCCAGCAGCATTGGCTTCGCCAACGACCTGTTCCGGTCGTTCAACGGCGTGACGGGCGTGATGGAATTACAGCCGGGGCAAGTCAACTGGGGGCGTTTCAACCCGCAGCCGCTGCCGGGCGCGGTGCGCATGTGGATTTGGCACGCCTTCGCGGGCGGCAACAAGTTTGTGTGCAATTACCGCTTCCGGCAGCCGCTCACGGGCGGCGAGCAGTACCACTACGGCATTATCGGCACCGATGGCCTCACGCCCAGCACCAGCGGGCTAGAGTACATCAAGGTAATCAAGGAGCTGGCCGCCGTGCAGCAGCAGTACCGCGCTGGTGCCAAAATGCCGCCCGCCTACCAGCGCCGCCAGGCGGCCATTCTCTACAACGCCGACAACCGCTGGGAAATGGACAACCAGCCCCAAACCAACCAGTGGAGCACCATGGCCCACCTCAAGCGCTACTACGACGCGCTGAAGCAGGCTGGCGCGCCGGTCGATATCATCACCGAAGCTAAGGATTTTACACGTTACCCGGTGCTGGTAGCCCCGGCCTACGAGCTGCTGGATAAGAACCTGGTCGAGCGCTGGCGGCAGTACGCGCAGCAGGGCGGCCACCTCGTGCTGACTACCCGCACCGGCCAGAAAGACCGTACCGATAAGCTCTGGGAAGCGCCCTGGGCCGGCCCGATTCTGGACCTCATCGGGGCCAAAATCCCGTTCTACGACCTGCTGCCCGAGGCAGTAACCGGTACCATTGCCAGCAGCGGCAAAACCTACCAGTGGAACAACTGGGCCGACGTGCTGGCCCCGCAGCCCGGCACCGAAACCTGGGCCACCTACACCAACCAGTTTTACAACGGCCAGGCGGCCGTGGTCTCGCGCCCGCTCGGCAAGGGCAGCGTCACCTACGTGGGCCCCGACACCGACGACGGGGCACTCGAAAAAGAGGTGCTGCGCCGCGTGTACCAGCGGGCCGGCATCCCGATTGCCGACCTGCCCGCAGGCGTCGTGCTCGACTGGCGCGACGGCTTTTGGGTGGGCCTGAACTATTCGGATAAGCCGTACACGATGCCCGTAGCGGGCAAAGTGCTCATTGGCAGCGCCGAGGTGCCGCCGGCCGGCGTGGTGGTGTGGAAGGAGTAAAACGGAGTGGCACTCCGTTGTGGCGCACAGCGCCAAGCGCGGTTGGTGAGTACGCTCGCCTGACGTAAGCTTGCCGCTGGCGCGGCAAAACGGAGTGCCATTCCATTCTACATTGCAACCGACTATGATACCCAACGCCTGCCTTGCGTTTCTGCTGCTCAGCACCCTCGCCCTCCCCGCCTTCGCCCAGGACGACCGGGGCTACAAGGTGTACCAATTTCCGGCCAATAGGATACCGCGCATCGACGGCAAGGCCGACGACTGGGCCAGCTTCCCCAAGGAGTACGCGGTGGGCACCGACCAACTGCGCGACGACTCGGGCCACTACCCGCGGCCCGACTCCACCAACTTGAAAGTGAGCGTAAAAGTGGCCTGGGTGAAGGGCCTGAATCGGCTCTATTTCCTCTACGAAGCCTACGACAACTACTGGGATTTTTCGCGGCCCGACCTGCACAACGACACGTTTGAGGTAGTGGTCGATGGCGACCTGTCGGGCGGCCCGCTAACGGCCGAAATGCACCCCAACCAGACGCTGCCGCTGATGGAGCGGTACTTCGCCTTTCACGGCGTGCAGGCCCAGAACTACCACATTTTCATGCCCGCCGTGGGCAAGGACTGGGCCTTGGCCTGGGGTAGCCAGCCTTGGATAAAGCGCCTGCCTTACGCCAACATCGCCTACAGCTACGACTTCCGGCCCGGCCAGCCGGGCAAGCTCACGGCCGAGTTTTGGCTTACGCCCTTCGACTACGCCGGGACCGAAGGCCCGCCGCGCGCCGTGGAATCGGTGCTGACTGACGGCAAGAAAATCGGCCTCACCTGGGCCGTTATCGACTACGACGACGTGCAGGACGAAAGCAAAAAAGGCTTCTGGAATCTCGCGGCCAACCACAAGATGTACGGCAACACCAGCCTGGGCACCGTATTCACGCTGCTGCCGCTGGCGGCCGAGTACCAGCCGGCGCTGGCGGCGCAGTGGTCGTTTTTGGTCACGGACGCGGCCCGGCGACAGGTTACGTTTACCGACGAAAGCCAAGGTCGCGTGACCAAATGGAAGTGGGATTTTGGCGATGGCACGACCTCCGCCGCGCAGAGCCCGGTGCACCAGTACAGCGAGGCGGGCAAGTACATCGTGGTGCTGGAGGTAGAAGGCCCGGCCGGCAAGGCGCGCATGGCCAAGGTATGGGACGTAGCCGTGCCATAAAGCTTACCAAGCGGCCGAAAACGACAAAGCCCATTACGATAGCTATCGTAACGGGCTTTGTCGTTTTAAAAGTGGAGAATATCGGAGTCGAACCGATGACCTCTTGCATGCCATGCAAGCGCTCTAGCCAGCTGAGCTAATCCCCCTTTTTTGATAACCGCTGCGCCATTTGCGTTTTGGTTGTGCAAAAGTACGGCGCTTTTTTGGCTGTGCAAGCCCTTGGTGCATCTTTTTCTGCAACTAGCGCACAATCAGGCACAAAAAAAAGGAGTGGAAATTTCCACTCCTTTTTTTGCTGGTTCCAGCCCTTAGGCTGGTACTAGTTGAAGCTGTAGCGCACGCCCAACTGGCCCTGCCAGCGCGACAGGAAAGTAGAGAAGTCGTAGGGAACGCCGCTGTTGCCGTAGGTAGCGGGCAGCGAGAACGTGGGCTGGGCCGTGTTGCTCGTCGATTCTACCCGCAGCAGCTCTAGGGCGTTGTTGTTTACGAAGTACTGGCGGCCCCAGTTCTTGTTGAGCAGGTTGCCGGCGTTGATAACGTCGAACGTGATTTGGAGGGCATTGCGCTTGCCACCGCCCATGAAGGCGATGTCCTGGGCTACGCGGATGTCAATCTGGTGCGTCCAGGGCAAGCGGGCGCCAAAGCGCTCCACAACCTGGCCGCGGTGGCTGCTCAGGTAAGGGTCGTTCTGGATGAAGCGCTCCAGGTCGGCAGCCTGCTGAGCGGCCGTGTACGTAGAGGCGCCGGTGCCGGTGGTTACCAGGCGAATCTGGTTGGGGTCGAGGGCGTTGGTAGGCACGTACAGCAGGTCGTTGCCGGTATTGCCGTCGCGGTTCAGGTCGGTGCCCTGGCCGTAGATGTAGGTGAGCGGCTGGCCCGAGAGGCCTTCGTAGAACAGGCTGATGGTGGTAGCCAGCTTGTCGTTGGCGTAGTGGAAGGTGTAGCCCGTGCTGCCGATGATGCGGTGGCGCTGGTCATTGCGCGAGTAGCCCAGTTCCGGGTTGTTGGGGTCGTAAGCAACCTGGTTGAACTGGTAGTTCGACGAAGCCGTGCTGCTGGTGCCGCTGTTCACTTCTTTCGACCGGCCGAAGGTGTAGGCGGCGGTGGTGTTGAGGCCACCCAGGAAGCGCTTCTGCAGCTGGAACGTCAGGTTGTAGCGGTAGCCCTGGTTGGTATTATCAAGCAGGTACACGTTGGTGTAGTTCGGGTTGATGCGACGAGCGGCCGTCGAGTTGGCGTATATCGGACGGTTGTCGGGGCCAACCAGGTTACCCACGGGAGCCGTCAGGTTCAGGTCTTTGTAGTAGATATCGTTGAGGGTTTTCGAGTAGATACCTTCCACCGTACCCACTACATCGCCGGGCAGGCGGAAGTCCAGGGCCAGGTTCGAGCGCCATACCTGCGGCAGCTTGAAGTCGTTGCGCACCAAGTTAATCTGCGTAGTCTGTACCGGGGTATACGGGAGCGTCGTGTACACGCGCTGAATGTCGGCGGGAGTAAGCGGAATAGACGGCAAAAAGGCGTTAGTAGCAGCCACTTGGTTTACACTGCCCTGAATCAGGCCGCTGTTAGTATAGCTATTCGAAATCCACACGAATGGCACGCGGCCCGAGAAGATACCCGTACCACCGCGCACTTGCAGCTTACCGTCATTTTTCACGTCCCAGTTAAAACCGAAACGGGGCGAGTAGAGCACCTGGCCCGTGGGCGTATTGGTGGTGCGGTACTGGCTGCCAAACTGCGTAGCCACGCCTTCGTTGTTGCCGGGCTTGTCGAAGAACACTGGTACGTCGATACGCATACCCAGGGTCAGGCGCAGGTTTTCAACGGGGTTGTATTCATCTTGGGCGTAGAAACCTAACTGAGCAGCTTTAAAGAGCGATTCGCCGTTATTAGCGGTTGGGTAGCTCGCCTGCACCTGCGTGGCGCGGCCAGCTTCAAAGTTGGCGATAGACGTGAAGGTGTAGTAGCCCGCGCCGTTGTTGATGAACAGGTTGCGAAACTTGAAGCCTTCGTTGTGCGTGCCCAAGGTCAGCGTGTGCTTACCGAAGGCTTTGGTCAGGTTGTCGGTGATTTCGACGATGTCCTGGTCGAGTTGGTTGGCTACCGAGCTGCGGTCCTGGCCCAGGTCGTAGGTGATGCCGCCCTGCGAAATCCGGTAAGCGGGGCCAGCGGCTCCTACTACGTCGCGCGAGTCGCGGATGGCCGTGTAGTTCAGAATCAGCTTGTTGGAATAACCGCCGCTGAAACGGCTGTTGAGCTCTACTACCGTGCTGTTTTGCAGGTTACTGAAGCGGTAAGCGTTGTTGCTGAAGCGCACGGCAGCAGCGCCACGGGTGATGTTGTCGTCAAACGCCTTAATGAAGTTGTGGCGAACAGTCAGCGTGTTGTTTTCCGAGAGGTTGAAGTCGAGGCGGGCGAAGATTTTGTTGCTCTCCGTGAGGCGGGTAATGTCGCCCACGGTGCCGGGGTCGTAGCCACCATAAAAGCCGTTGCTGCGCAGCGAGGCCTGACGAATGCGGCGAATAACCGACGTATCGGCCCGCGACTCGGACGTGCCGGGCAGGTAGCCCAGGGGCGTGTTTACGCGCTGGAGCTCGCCGTTGAGGAAGAAGAAAACCTTGTCCTTCACGATGGGACCGCCCACGCGGAAGCCCGTCTGGTAATTATAAAACTTGTCGGCCAGCGTGCGCTCGACGCCGATGCTGCGGCCGGTCGTGTTCTGGTTGCGGCCAAAGCCGTAGATGGAAGCCGAAATATCGTTGGAGCCCGAGCGGGTTACGGCGTTTACGCCGGCCCCGGTGAAGTTGCCCACCGTTACGTCGTAAGGCGCCAGTACTACCGAAATCTGCTCGATGGCGTCCAGCGCGATGGGGCTGGTGCTAGCCTGGCCACCGGGGGTGCCCGAGCTGGCAAGGCCAAACACGTCGTTGTTCACGGCCCCGTCGATGGTGATGTTGTTGTAGCGGTTGTTGGAGCCGCCAAACGACGAGCTGCCGCCGCCCCCGGCCTGCGGCGTGAGGCGGGTAAAGTCGGTCAGGTTACGGTTCAGGGTGGGCAGGTTGCTGATTTGCTCGCGGCTCACGTTGGTTTCGGCACCCGTGCGGCCGGCGTTAATAACCGGGTCGGGACGGCCCGTCACGACTACGTCGCCGAGGGCCGTGCTCGACTCCGACAGCTTCACGTCGACGCGCAGCGTCTGGCCCAGCGAAAGGAACACCCCTTCTTTGGTGAAGTCCTGGTAGCCCACAAACGACACCTTGATGGTGTAAGGCCCGCCTACGCGCAGGTTTTGGATATCGTACCGGCCTTCGCCGTTGGTACCAGCCCCGTACTGGGTGCCGGTGGGCGTGTGGATGGCCAGCACCGTAGCGCCGGGCAGCGACTCGCCTTTGCCATCCGTAACGGCGCCGTTCATCGAGGCAGTGGTAGCACCCTGGCCCCAGCTACGCTGGGTCACTCCAAAGGCCAACACCAGCAGGAGCAGCGTGTTGAATAGTATTTGCTTCATGAAAAAAAAGAATTGGTGATAAACGGTTGCAGGCTTTAATTTTTAGGAAGGCACTAATGACTATACAAAGTTAAGGGACAGGTGAAGGTCGCCTGGCCCTGCCCGGCCCGAAATCGTGTTCGTGGCCGACTATTAGGCGTGCCTACTTTCTTTCTCGCACCCCCTAAATTCCTTCATAGCAATCTATTATCAATCCAGCATCACCAGTTCAGTTATCCTTTTGTTAAGTATTGCCTTTTGTTAAGCACCTCCCTAGACTCAATGGGCAGGAGCCAAAAAAACGGGGTAGGAATTGCATCCTACCCCGTTTCGGGTTGCATCCGGGCCGCCCGCGGCGGCCGGGCCGGCTAGTTGAACAGGTAGCGCACGCCCACTTGCAGCTGCCAGCGCGAGCTGATGGCCGTCACGTTGTCGCGGAAGGCCTGGCTGAGCGGCACCCCCGGCGAGGTTACGCTGCCCGGCGTGCCGGCCGAGGCGTTGCTGACTACCGGGTTGTTGAGGTAAGGATAGCTGAAGGCCGGGCGCCCGTCGAGGGTGTAGCCCTGGAAGGTGAGCAGGTTCGAGCGGTTGGTGGCGCGCAGCGCGCCCCAGTTTTTATTCAGCAGGTTGCCCACATTGAAGATGTCGAGGCTGAATTGCAGCGTATTGCGGTTTTTGCCGATGTCGGTGAAGATGTCCTGCATCAGTTTCAAATCGACTTGGTGCAGCCAGGGTAGCTCCGCGCCGTTGCGCTCGGCGTACTCGCCGCGGTGCTTGCTCAGGTACTTGTCCTGGCTGATGTAGGCGTCGAGGTCGGCGTATTGCTGGGCGGCGGTGTAAGTCACGACGCGGTTGCTGGCGTTGTCGTTAAAGGTGAGGTCGCGCAGCACAATATCGTTCTGAGTGCGCGGAATGAACACCAGGTCGTTGTTGCCGCCGGCCCCGTCGCCGTTCATGTCACCGGCGTACACGTAGCTGAAGCGGCCGAGCGGCGCGCCCGTGTAAAACAGCGAGAGCGTGGTGCCCAAATGCCCGAAATACTCGTGGCGGTACGAGCCCACGGCAATGATGCGGTGGCGCTGCAAAAACTGCGAGTAGCTCAGCACGTTGGCATTAGGGTCGCCCGAAACCGGGCGGTCGCGCCAGATGGACTGGGCAATCGAGCCGCCGTCGTTCACCGAGCGCGAGTCGGAGTAGGTATAGGCCAGGCTGGCGAAGACGCCGTTGCTAAACGACTTTTGCAGTTGGGCCGTCACGGCGTAGGAGTAGCCCTGGTTGGTGTTCTTCATCACGATGGCGTCGGTGATGTTGGGGCGGGCGGCCGTGTTGCCACCCTGCGCCGCCAGCACCGAGCCGTAGATGCGGTTGTTAGCCACGAGCGCGGCAGCCGTGCCGCTGGGCACGGTAGCCGGGTAGAAGCCGTTGAGCGGGGTGCCAAAATTGTAGAAAATCGGGCGGTTATCGGTGCCGTCGGGGCCTTTGGCCTGGTTGATGGGGTTGCTTTCCGAGCCGGGCAGGTTCACGTTCTGGTGGTACACCGCGTTCACGTCCTTGGTATAAAAGGCTTCCAGGGTAGCTACTACGCCGCCGGGCAGCTGCTGGTCAATGGCGAGGTTAGAGCGCCACACCTGCGGAAACTTGAAGCTGCGGTCGGTTACGGCCAGGTTATAGGTCGTGTTGGCCGTGGCCGGCCCGGCAATGGGGCCGCCCGAGCCGGGCACGTAGTAGGTGGGGCTGGGGTTGAAGCGGTTGTAGGTGGTAGTCAGGCCCGAGGCGGCGTTGGTGGCCGCTATCGAGCCAAACAACACGCCGTTGTTGCTGGCCTGGTTGGAAATCCACACGAACGGCACGCGCCCCGTGAAGATGCCGGTGCCGCCGCGCACCTGGGTTTTCTTGTTGTCCTTCACATCCCAGTTGAAGCCGATGCGGGGCGAGAAAAGCACGCGCGTTTCGGGCAGCTGGCCGGTGTTGATTTTCTCGCCGTCACGGAAGGTCAGGGCGGCTACGGCCGTGTTCTGCGCCACGTCGGAGTAGATTTTCGGGATGTCGCCGCGCAGGCCTACGGTCACCTTAAAGTTGTTAACCGGCGTGTACTCGTCCTGCACGTAGAAGCCGATTTGCGAGGCCTGAATGCGGGCGTAGGGGAAAGCACCATCGGCGTTGGCCGCGTATTGCAGCTGAAACTGCGACGGGTTGGCGCGCGAAGCGTTGGGGTTGGTGAAGGCCGCGTAGCTGGCACTGGCGCGGTCGTAGCTAAAGCCCTGGTTGCTGTAGAAATCCTCCAGCGAGTTGAAGCGGTAGTAGCTGTTGTAGTTGGGCGCGAAGCCGTTGCGGAAGCGGTAGTACTCGTTATAAGTACCCACCGTCACGTTGTGCTTGCCCAGGTAGGCCGTGAAGTTGTCGCCCAACTGGTACACGTCCGTATCGAGCAGGTTGCCCGCCGTGAAGGGCTCGTAGCCAAACGAAGTGTAGGTAGCGTTGGCCGACGTGGTGCCGGTAGCCCCGGCCAACCCCACCCCGTTGCCGATTTCCACAAACGGGAAGACCGACGAGAACGGCGTGCGGAAGTCGCGGAACGCCGAGTAGCCCGCCGTCAGGTTGTTCGAAAATTTGCCGCGCCCGAGCGTGCTGTTAAGCTCGGCAATCACCGAGTTCAGGTTGTTATTAATCGTGTAGTAGGCCGACTGCAAGGGCAGCCCAAAGGCCGTGCCCGAGCGCGTGCTGATGGCGCCGCTGTTGGATGGGGGCACGTCGGCGTATGCTTTCAGGTAGTTATACTTGATGTTGAAGCGGTTGTTTGTCGAGATGTTCCAGTCGAGCTTCACGGTTGCCTTGTCGCTGTTCTGGCGCTGGAAGTAGCCCTGGTAAGGCCCGGCCGCGAAGCCGTACTGCTGCTGCAAAAAGCCAGTGAGCGCATCGAGCGAGGCCGCGCTGGCCTGCGACACCGACACCCCGTTGGCCGGCTGGCCGGCCGCGCTGGCCGTGAAGTTGCCCGAGGGCGGGTCGTTGCGGCGCTCCTGCTCGTAGCTCACGAAGAAGAACAGCTTGTCTTTCACAATCGGCCCGCCGAGGCGTACGCCGTAGTTGCGCAAGAAGAAGTTGGTTACCGGCACTTCCACGTTGCCCACCTTGCGGCCCAGGAAAAACTCGCGCTGGTTGCGGTTGTAGAAGTATACCGAGCCCGTCACCTGGTTGGTGCCCGAGCGCGTCACGGCGTTGATGCCTGCGCCGGTAAACGAGCCTTGGCGCACGTCGTAGGGCGCAATGCTCACCTGAATCTGCTCCAGGGCATCGACCGAAATCGGCTGGGCGTTGGACTGCCCGCCTACCGTGCCCGACAGGCCAAAGGCGTTGTTAAACACCGCGCCGTCGATGGTCAGGTTGTTGTAGCCGCTGTTGCGGCCCCCGAAGCTCAGGCCGTTGGCCTGGGGCGTGAGGCGCGTGAAGTCGGCAAACGAGCGGTTGAGCGTCGGCAGGCGCTCGATTTGCTGGCGCTGAATGGTGGTGGCCGCCCCGGTGCGGTCGGCGTTCATAATCGGGTTCTGACGGCCGCTTACTACTACCTCGGTCAGTTGGGTCGAGGCGTCGCTCAGCTTCACGTCGAGGCGGTAGTTTTCGGCCAGCGTCAGGTTGATGCCCGTGCGATTGAAATCCTGGAAGCCTACGAAGGTGATTTTTACCGTGTAAGGCCCGCCCACCCGCATGTTCTGGATGTTGAAGCGCCCGTCGGCGTTGGTGGGGGCCGCGTACTGCGTGTTGGTGGGCGTGTGCACGGCAATAACCGTAGCGCCCGGCAGCACCTGCCCCTGGGCATCGGTGATGGTGCCGCTCATGGCCGAGGTAGTGGCGCCCTGGCCCCAACTCAGGGTAGCCGTTAGCAGCAGCCATACCAGGGCCAGCGAATGTCGCAGGTAGATTAGCTTCATAAAAAGGGAATAAAAAGTGAAAAGCGGCGCATTGAAAATGCGGCCACAAAATTACTCCCCAGCTAAAGCTCGCCAGATTATGCTAATGTTATCAATCTGATTGACACATCTTTGTTCACCGTATATTCATTTTAGTAGCCGCTTAACTTCTTAAAACCGTGGCCGTACCGCCCGAATAAAGCGACTCAAATAATAGTCCAGCTCAAAGCTGTTTTCCGTCACGCCCAGCGAGGTAGAGGCATGGATGAATTCAACGCCCTCGGCATCGACCACCGTGACCATGCCCACGTGGGTAATAACGCTGGAGCCCGGCGACGCCCCAAAAAATAGGAAGTCGCCCGGCTTCAACTCGGTCGGCTTGATGGGCTCGCCCCAGGCCGCCTGCTCGTTGGAGGAACGCGGAATGTCGATGCCCGCATCGGCAAACGACAGCTGGAGCAGGGCCGAGCAGTCCATGCCCAGGCGCGTAGTGCCGCCAAATAAATACGGCACGCCCTGGTAGGCGCGGGCGTTTTCAATGACGCTGGCCAGCGCGCCGGTAGCGTTGCCCATGCGGGTGGGGCGGCGGGTCACGGTTTTGGTCGTGACTGCGCCGCTGCTGGTCGTGGTAGTCGTTTTTTCCTTGGTTTTGGTGAGGGCCGGGCGGCCGGCGGGGCGGCTGGGCGTGCGCTTCATCCGGGCCATGTCGCGAGCCGAGTAGTAGCGGCCGTTGCGCTGATTGAGCTTTTGGGCGCAGCCGCTGGCCAGCAGCAACAGCGCCAAACTCAGCAGGTAAACGGCCGTATGGACCGGCGGGCGGCGGGCCGCTAGTGAACCTGTACGCATTGGCTGTACCTTCGTTTTTTCCCCTTGCATTAAGACAAATATACTTTTAGCGCCTTTGGCGGCGCTTTCCCTGCCATGAATTTTTCCCCCCTTACGCCCGAACTGGTAGCGCAGTTCGAGGCCATCGTGAGCCCGGCGCACGTGCTCACGGCTCAGCGCACCGAGGCCGCGCAGTACGAAACCTACGGCCGCGACCACACCGAGGACTTCCACTTTGCGCCCGACGTGGTGCTGCGCCCCGGCACCACCGAGGAGGTCAGCGCCATCATGAAGCTCTGCCACCAGCACCGCGTGCCCGTGACGGCGCGGGGCGCGGGCACGGGCCTCAGCGGTGGCGCGCTGCCCATCCACAACGGGGTAGTGCTCAGCACCGAGCGGTTCAATAAAATCATTCAAATCGACGAGCGCAACCTGCAAGCCACCGTGGAGCCGGGCGTGGTGAACGAGGCGTTTCAGAATGCGGTGAAGGAAGTGGGCCTGTTTTACCCGCCCGACCCGGCCAGCAAGGGCAGCTGCTCGCTGGGCGGCAACCTGGCCCACAGCAGCGGCGGCCCCAAAGCCGTGAAATACGGCACCACCCGCGACTACGTGCTGAACCTGGAGGTAGTGCTGCCCACCGGCGAAATTATCTGGACCGCCGCCAACACGCTCAAAAACTCGACCGGCTACAACCTCACCCAGCTCATGGTGGGCTCGGAGGGCACGCTCGGCATCATTACCAAGGTAGTGTTCCGACTCCTCCCCTACCCCCAGCACAACATCTTGATGCTGGTGCCCTTCCGCCAGGAAGCGCAGGCGGCCGAGGCCGTGTCGGCGGTATTCCGGGCCGGCATCATTCCGTCGGGCATGGAGTTTATGGAGCGCGAGGCCATCGCCTGGTCGTCCGATTATTTGAAAATCCCGCTCACCCTGCCCGAGGACATCACCGCCCACCTGCTCATCGAGCTCGATGGCCAGGATATGGACCAACTTTATAAAGAAGCCGAGCAGGTGTACGGCGTGCTCGAAAACTACGAGGTCGGCGAAATCCTGCTGGCTGACACCGCCACGCAGAAGGACGAGCTCTGGAAAATCCGCCGCAACATCGGCAACTCGGTGCGCTACAACTCGGTGTATAAGGAGGAAGACACGGTAGTGCCCCGCGCCGAGCTGCCCACGCTGCTAAAGGGCGTGAAGGAAATCGGCCGGCGCTATGGCTTCAAGAGCGTGTGCTACGGCCACGCCGGCGACGGCAACCTGCACGTCAACATCATCCGCGGCGACCTCACCGACGAGCAGTGGAACGTGGGCCTGCGCCAGCCCATCTCCGAAATTTTCGAGCTCTGCGTGCAGCTCGGCGGTACCATCTCGGGCGAGCACGGCATCGGGCTGGTGCAGAAGCAGTTCATGCACATCGCCCTGAAAGAAGCTAACCTGAACCTCATGCGCGGCATCAAGCAGGTGTTCGACCCGGCGGGCATTCTGAATCCGGGAAAAATATTCTAGCGTCGTTTATCCGTCATGCTGAACGCAGTGAAGCATCTCTGCCGCACCGTTGAGAGTCATCCAACTGGTGCGGTAGAGATGCTTCACTGCGTTCAGCATGACCGTTTTGTAATAGGCAACGCCTACCCCACCACCGCCCGAAACGTCGGTGCCTGCCGATGCTTCGTGGCTTGCTCATACGCGTAGCCCAAACTCAGCAGCGCCGCCTCAGTATAGGGTGCGCCCACGAATGACAGCCCCACTGGCAGCCCGTGCACCTGCCCCATCGGCACGGTGAGGTGCGGATAGCCGGCCATCGCGGCGGGCCCCGAGTAGCCGGGCCCGGTGCCGTACTCGCCGTTCACGAGGTCGATGCAGGCGGCCGGGCCGGTCGTAATGGCCACGATGGCGGCCAGGCCGCCGTCGGTTTTCAGGGCCGCGTCGAGGGCGGCGCGGCTGGTATCGACCACCTTGCGCACGGCGGCTTTATACTTTTCGCTGGCCAGGCCATCGGTTTTTTCGGCCTGCTCCAGCGTTTCCTGCTGAAAGAACGGCATGGCCTTCGCCGCGTTGGCTTTGTTGAAAGCAATGACCTCGGTCAGCGTCTTCACGGGCGCTTTGGCCTGGGCCAGGTACTTGTTCACGCCGTCCTTAAACTCGTAGAGCAGCACGTCGAACTCGGCCTCGCCAATCGGCTGGGTGGGCGTGCGCACGTCCACTTCTACCACCGTGGCGCCCTGCGCCCGCAGCATGGCCACGGCCTGGCGCAGCAGCTCGCCGGCCGGCAGCGGGCTGGCCAGGTGCGACTTTTCGACGCCTAGTTTCTGGCCTTTCAGGGCGTCGGCAGCGAGAGGCAATGAATAGGCGTTGTCCCGAAATGTTTTTAGCAGAGCCAGATGCGCCGCGCTATTTGGAGTGGCATCTAGCAATCCAAAAGGATATTTTTCATCTAGCATCCCGCCCAGTAAAAGCGCCGCGTCGCGCACCGTGCGAGCCATCGGCCCGGCCGTGTCCTGGGTGGCCGAAATGGGGATGATGCCCGTGCGGCTTACCAGCCCCACGGTAGGCTTGAGGCCGACGAGCCCATTCACCGACGCGGGCGACACGATGGAGCCGTTGGTTTCGGTGCCCACGGCGGCGGCGCAGAGGCTGGCGGCCACCGCCGCCCCGCTACCGGCGCTGCTGCCGCTGGGCGTGCGGTCAAGCACGTAGGGGTTGTGTGTTTGGCCACCCCGGCTGCTCCAGCCGCTGGCCGAGTGCGACGAGCGGAAGTTGGCCCACTCGCTCAGGTTGGTTTTGCCCAGGATGATAGCCCCGGCTGCCCGCAACTGCGCCGCTACGAAGGAATCTTTCGCCGCCCGGTGGCCGGCTAGGGCGAGCGCGCCGGCCGTGGTTTGCAACTGGTCGCCGGTGTCGATGTTGTCTTTCAGCAAAACCGGAATGCCGTGCAGCGGGCCGCGCAGCTTGCCGGCCTTGCGCTCCCGGTCAAGCGCATCGGCGATGCTGAGCGCGTCGGGGTTCAGTTCGATAATGGCGTTGAGCTTCGGACCGGCCCGGTCGATTTTAGCGATGCGGTCGAGGTAGCCCTGGCACAAGTCGTGGCTCGTACTCTTGCCGCTTTGCAGGCGGGCTTGCAGGTCGCTGATGCTGGCCTCGACCAAGTCGAAGTCGCTGGCAGCAGGGTCAGCAGCAAGGCTTTTGGGCGTGGTCGGAGCTGGGCTGGGTTTAGCCCCAGTGGCCAGCGGCAGCAGCGTAGCGGCCACGGCGGCCTGGGTGCCGTGGTGTAGAAATTGGCGACGTTTCATGTGTAAAGAATCCAGAAGCTAAGGGAAATTCAGTCGTGCTTCGCTGCGCGCTGCATGGCCAATCTTCTGTTACACGGCTTCAAGGCGAGCCGAAGGCAAAAGGCAGCTATTCCAAATGTAAGCCGCCGCCCACCGCCCCGCCCAAAACTGCCCCGCCGCCCGCCCGCCAACCCCCTTTCGGGCGGCGGCGTATAGCCCAGGCACGCCGTGCTTCACTCACCTTTTTGGCCCCTTGCGCCCCTGCCCCATGCCTGACCAAGACGATACGCTCGACACCAACTACATCGCGGGCAACGAAGAGAACTCGCCCGCCGCCCGCCCCGAAAACAAAACCACCGGCTCGCTAGCCACTAATCCGCTCATTTCGGCCCCGCCCGATGGGCGCGCCGCCGCCCTGCCCGGCCAGCACGCCTTCGACACTGGCCAGCCCGTGGGCGGCGCTGCCGAAGCCGACTACGTAACCGGCGACCAGCAGGCCAACGCCACCAACGCCGCTCCGACCAGCGACCAGCCCAACGCCTATGGCGGCAACTTTGGCAACAGCGTGCAGCCCGTTTACGACGACCAGGGCCGCGCCAGCAACCAACGCGCCGACCCTAACCGCGGTGAGTTTGGCGAGCAGGGCGACCTCGGCGCTACCCACGGCGGCTATGGCAATCAATTCCGCGAATTTGATACGGCTGCCGAGCGCCCCGCCGCCGAAGCCACCGAAGAGAAATATTACGGCGACGGCGCCTCGCGCCCCGGCCCGCAGCACAACTCCTACCAGAACTACGACGGCCAGGACCAGCGCCCCGCCGAGCAAGGCCACGCCGTGCGCGACACGCCCGCCGCCCGTGTCCGCACCTTCGACGACCAGCCCACCACGCCCACCCGCGGCGAGGGCAACACCCGCGACACCCGCAACGACGTGGGCGAAACCGGCCCCGACGCCGCCTTCCAAAACGACAACGGCGCGCCCACCGTAGGCGCAGCCTACGCCGCTGACTACGGCCACACCTCGGGTGTGGGCCTGCCCGCCGGCACCCCCGACCACCACCTCGAAATGGCCCCCGACGGCCACGGCGCAGGTACCGACCCGGCCTCGGCGCGGGGCGGCTACGACGGCCAGCAGAGCGAAGCCACTACCTCGGCGCAGGGCGGCGCCCCCGCCCCCGTCAACTCGCCCGACGCGCCCCAGACCGAAGGCTACGGCTATGGCCACGAGCGCAGCGAGCAGGAAAAAGCTGGCAACCCCAAAACTGGTGATTCGCGCAGCGGTTTTGGCCCCGGCGGCTCCAAGGAAGGCGACACCAGCCAGGGCCACGGCTCTAAAGGTGGCTCCTACGACGACGAAAACCCCGGCGCCCGCGGCCCCGAGTACGATGAGTTTACCAAGCAAGACAAGGCCCAGAACTACGGCCAGAGCCAGCGCGAAGGCTTCCGCCCCGAAGACGGTGACAAGCCCGGCGAGAGCGACTACGGCCCCGCCCCCCGCCGCAACGCGGGCCGCGACGAGGCGTAACTCAGTGTACCGCAAGTTTTAGCTTGCGAGTGAGCGCAGCGAGCATCTACAGTAGCATACGCCCGCCTACGCCCTGCTCGCTGCGCTCGCTCGCAAGCTAAAGCTTACGGCACACAAAAACGGCTGCCCGAATGGGCAGCCGTTTTGCGTTAGCGGTGAATTTTCATGTCGATGTCGTACTTGTAGCGCGGCGGCCCGCCCAGCGGAATGGCGAAAAACGGCAGCGCCGTATCGTACTGGTCAGTCACGTAAAACTGCATGTCGTTGGGCGTTTTGCTGGTCGTCGTCAGGCGCATATCCAGCGACAGGCCGCGCTCCTGCTCCGTGATGGGTAGCACGCTGCTCGCCCACTGCTTGTCGCCGCTGGCGGCGGCCGGGTGGCCGTTTTTGGCCACGCTAAACACCGTGAGCTTAGCCGTGCCGTCCACATCGTAGTTGCTTTGCTTGATGCTCACCACTTTGTCGTTCACGAAGGGATAAAGGTGCACCGTGCTTTGCTTGAGGGCCGGCGGCATCCGGAAGCAATACTCGTAGGTGAAGGCATTGCCGCCCGGCACCGGCTGGCTGGTCGTGGGGCTGGTGCTGAGGTAGTAGCGGTATACGTTGCCATCGTTGCCGGCCGTACCGCGGGCTACTACCTTGAATACGTAGCCCTTAAACTCGTCTACCAGCTCGCCCTCCAGCGGGTTGAGCGGGCCGAAGGTGTAGTACTTGCCGTCGTACTGCGGGTCGTTGCCGAAGGTTTTTTCCTGCAATAGGCGGCCCGTCACGGGTTTGGGCTTGAGGCTGGGGCGCGGGTCGCGGGCCCCGTCGCCCGAGTGCGCCCCCGGGCCGCCGTAGATGCTGAAGCTCGTGCTAGTGTCAAACGCGCCCTTCTGCGAGTCGAGCGTGCCGCCGCAGTCGGGGTCAAACACGCGCAGGTACACCGGCTGGCGCTGGCCCTGCGGCACCAGAAAAAAGAAGGTCTGGGTAAAGTCGTCGTCGCCCCACGCGGGGTCGGCTTTTGGGCCGAAGGTGATGACGAACTGAATATTCTCGCCAGGATTAGGCACGGCTTGCGCCTGCGCGGCGCGGGCCCCGGCCAGCAGCCCCGGCAGGGCCAGGGCCAGCCGCCGCAACCGCCGCCCGCTTAAAACAGTTGGTAACATAATGACTCGCTAGGATAGAAAACAGCTAACTGGAATACGGTGTACGCCGTAATATTACGACTTCAACCTGCTATCTGAGCGGGACTACCGCCCACCGCATGAGTGCTTCTTCGCGCGACACCACCGAGTTTTTTGACCAGCTTACCAACCAGGTGCTCGCCCTGCGCGTGGCGGCGCACCAGCGCCTGCGTCCGCTCAGCATCGAGCAGCTCAACCGCCGCCCCGGCTACGACAAGTGGAGCGTGGGCCAGTGCCTTGAGCACCTCAACATCCTCAGTGGCTACTACTTGCCCTCGGTAAAAGCGCGCCTCAAAGCGGCCCAGGCCAAAGGCTCGGCGGCAGGCGCCAAGGTAAGCAGCGGCTGGCTGGGCCGGCGCTTTACCAACGCCATCCGCCACACCAATGAGCCCGAAGAGCTCTTCAAAGTGCCCAAGCAATACGCGCCCACCGGCGTGCGCCTCACCGGCACGGTGGTCGAGGCCTTCAACCGCCAGCTCGACGAGCTGCTGCGCCTGCTGCTGCTGGCCCGCCAGGTCGATGCCGGCGCGGTGCGCGTGCCCACCCCCCTGCGCCCCTGGCTGAAGCTGCGCCTCACCGACGTGCTGGAGCTGCTGATTGCCAGCTACCAAGCCTACATGCGCCAGGCCGAGCAGGCGCTCGCCACCAACGCCACCAAGCACGCCTAAAAGTAGCTTGGACTTTGTAGTCCGAGCGCGCGCAGCGCGCATCCACTGAGACTAGCTTTAACGTGGATGCGCGCTGCGCGCGCGTTCGGACTACAAAGTCCAAGCTACTTTATTCGTTGTAAAGCACTTGCAGCACCGTCTGCCCCACCGCTTTCATCGTTTTGCGGTCGATGATGGACATATTATCGGCCGTGGCGTGGTGGTAGGGCGGGAAGTATTCGGTGCCAAACGCCGGGTGGTCGTAAATGTCCACGGTCGGAATCCCGGCTTG
>Ga0182232_1000050_pt1:17500-40056 | contig 40056 bp, 31 predicted proteins | sample G6R1MG_30_FD_155484 | JGI IMG/M metagenome (GOLD analysis project Ga0182232, IMG submission 155484) | Phyllosphere microbial comminities from miscanthus, Michigan, USA - G6R3_NF_07NOV2016_LD2 MG | ecosystem: Host-associated > Plants > Phyllosphere > Phylloplane/Leaf | place: USA... | reverse complement strand
CATAAGTAGCGATCAAGGAAATCGATCAAACGATCCCAATACCGTGAAAGAGAAACTTCCCAGATCCAGGGAAGCTTATCATAAAGGGCTTCAACAAGGGGTTAAGAAATACAAATAAGACCTTGAACTCGCTTCCGTCCGCTATCCGTTGTGTCATGGCACAGTGGGACATCTGTCAGCCTTGCATTTCTCAACAGGGCTATCTTCCCTTTTCCGAACATAGATATCAAAAAATGATGATGAATTCCAAGGAAAAATGAGTGAGTTGATTCATTCTGTCCTCAATTTATCAATCCTCTTTCTATATGATAATATGTCAAAACAAGTTCGATAGCCCATTCATAACACAAGCAATCCTCTTCCCTTCAACTCGTACCGAAGGCTATGTCCCAGTAAGCATTTCCTCTGTTTCCTTGTTTCCCACCTCTGACCTTCCGCTATGACCAGTCCACTAAGTCAGGTATCTCTGAAAAGTAAGACCGTCCTCTTCCCTTCGTCAATAGAAGAACTCCAACCATGCTTTCTTGAATCATAAACTATATCATAGATAGAATGGGAACGATCCTTTCACTCAGGTAGAACTTTCAGCACCGGGGCCATTTCTTTCATTGGTTGCTTCACATCACGTCTTTGCCAACGCCTACTCTAGCTAATCTCCGAGATATGATTCGAACAAGCAACTTCCATCGATCTGCTTTCGAACTTCCTTGTCTGACCGAACATGAAGGGGCAGGAAGGCTTATTGACAATATAAAACTATCCCACCGAACCGTATATCCCAACTTTTCGACTTCCAATTCCAGCTTTCGATACACAGAAGGAAAGCCATCCCAACCTAGAGATGAAGCCAACAAACCACTATCTATATAGTATGCCGACCAACCTCGCTAACCCGCGGGCATTTCACCTATCTTTCTTTACTTTCTTTAATATTTCCATTTCTCTCCCTTAGCAAAGTGTATTGATTTTCCGGTTCAAATACAAAATTGAAGTTTGTACGTAATATCGAGTATTCCAAAGATAAGAGTGTACAGGTACCAAGGACTACCAGTAAGGAGCTACCTTGGGGAATGCCGAATTCCCTATGGGAATAGATCTTGCCCTCGAAGATGGGGGCCGTCAAAAAAGCAGCTATTTGATTGATGAGCATTTCATTCTTGTCGCCTACTTAGCTTCTCAGAAACTCAAGGAGTAGCTGATGAGATATTTTTTCAAAACAGCTTTTGCTTTTGATATCTGCTTTTATGACTCTATTGACCGTAGGCCAACGTTTGACTTCCTGGAAAAGAGTGATAGCGCCCCGTCTCGGCCGAAATCCATGCGAATGCACGGAAAATAGAGGATCAAATAACAGGTTAAATAAGTGGGCTAGTCCTAGCCCTCCATTACGATCCTATCTCTCTCCGCAGGTTGAGTTATAGGTCGAAACATTCCCGGTTTGTTCGCTTTTGGTATGAACGACCGAAACATTGCCGAGAAGCGAAAGGTTGATGTCAACAACTCACACTGAATTTCCTCCAGTTCCTCCCTTTGTGGCAGAGCGAGCGCCTTGACTAAGATAGATTGACTCTTTCATTCTTGCAGCCTATTCTGGTTCCAATCGCGTTTGAGGCCCTTTGGCATCAATGAAACTCTGTGATATAGGAGTTCACTCATTTCGTTTGAGAGATAGTGGAATTTCTTCTTTCAACACGTACATCGACGAGGGTGTCGATGACTTGAGTGAGGAATGGTCATGTGCTAGAGGCCGTACCGTTGGAGTAAGACCTCAACAAGGGGGTGTGCAGTTTAAATGTAAATGACGAGCATGGAGAGGCCAAGGTCATTTGTAATTAGGTGTGGCTGATGCAAGAAGACTGGCGAGCTGTCCATGGTGAGACTCGTTGTGATGCTACTGCAGGAGGCATCCTGGTGTAGTTGAGGGCGCAGAACTTCTGTGCGGGTACAACTGGCACTTAAAAGACCTTCCGTGTAGATGAGTTCTCTTGAGTGAGACTAATCGAGTTACGAAGAAACCTTTGCGATGGTGCTGTGCAGTTGGGTTCTCTATGGAGGAACTTCGTTGTGGGGACCAAGGCAAATAAGGATACCCGGTCAGTCACGCGAATAACGAAACAAAATAACGAACAAATAACGAATGCGCACAAACCACTTTTACTGATTCAAATAAGTATATAGCGCTTCCTTAATTAAGTAACCTTCCACTTATAACGAACGGGTAGGGGCAGGGGACCTACCTACCTACTTACAGATGATGAATGGATTCATCAAGTTATGGATGCATTTCTCCCATCCTCTTTCGGTATCTAAAAGCTACCGTCGGAGAGGGGATTGCCTTAGCTACCGGTACCGAACTCCGATCAAACTAAAACGAAAAGCTTAACCGATTCTTGTAGAGTCCTTAGCATTAGATAATGCATGCGCACACAAGAGGAATGAACGGCTTTGCCTTCTAGTGATTTGGAAGGATTGAGTCGGCTGCCCCCAGCCTCGCCCCGCATCGCCCGGAGGGGGTAGTTACGCCAGTGGAACCAACTCACAAAGCAGCCCAAAAGCAGGAACTTTTCTTGATTGAATTGGTTTCGGGATTCCCTTCGGAATCGATACCGAAATCCACTCAATCAAACAAGCAAATCAAGCAATAACTCAATTTCTTAGGGAATGGAAAAAGTGATTAAACGCAGTGTTCAGCTCCCCAATCCGTACTAAAACAGGAAGCATTCCACAACCAAGAAGCAAAAACAACACGAAAACAAACAGAAAAGCATCCAGTTTTATGAATTGATTGACTTTCGGTCCTTCGGAATGTGCACCGAAATCTCCATCAAACTCAAAACAAATCAAAAAACAAGGAATGGAAAACCATCAAACGCAGTGTTCAGCGGCCCAATCCCTACTAAAAAGGAGGTGCCGCCAATTGCACAAAAGGAGCACAAAATCCATCAATCAAAGAAGAAAATAGGACAAATCCGCACCTAAAAGTTGCTAATTTGGTATCAGAAATATGGTATATCGACCCTGATTCGCAGGGTTCGTTCGCGTCGCGATACAGATAAACTATTCATTTGGCGATCTCGTTCTTGTTCGGCTCCAAGATCGCTCACCGCCTGCATTGAAAGACGGGGACAGGGAGGCCTTCTTCCCGGAGCCGCGGGAATCAAATCAGCTATACGCGACTGGAGATACCCGGAGGAAGCCGATTCGGCTTGGAACGTAAGTTAGGGATCAGTAGGGAGTGACGACTCTCCTCGTTACACACATGCCGGAGGAAGATCGCTTCACAGGTGGTGCTGTCCTACCCCCCCCCTGTCGTTATCTCGCTTTACTCCGTTCATCTTCTCCACTGCCTACCTAAAAATGGGCAGTGAATCCGTTGTCATAACCGAGATCGAGGGCTTGCCTGCATGGAAAGTGACTCCGAAACTCTCCCGTTAACGAGGTCGAGTGCCAGCTTACCGCAGAGGATTAATGGGCAGTCGGGGTAGACCTTCTGGGGACGTGGATCCGGTGAATGACTAATAAGAAAGTGAGAGCACCCGGTTTGAATATTACGGTTCGATGGGAGATCTCGACCTGGGAGTCGGAACTTGGACCTGTATGGTAGCTGCATGGCGTTGATATCACTAGCTCGTACCAACTATATAGTATCGATAGACGGGCCTCTATCAACAAACATGATTGCTTAGCCCTTGTATAGTATCGATTACCTGGCTTCTTTAGCACGGGTTTCGTCAGGGAAGTATTCCAGGCCAAATAGCTGAAGAGAAGATGGTTCGCGCTAAGGGTGACTAAAGGCAGAGAATTCTGTACGCCAAGAAGAAAAGAAAGTTTGTAGGGGTGAGAATGAACTTTCAAACCCTTTTCTTGCCCCTATCCTTTTTGCTATGATTATGGAACTAAAGTCTGAAATAGTTTTTCTCAATGTTTTTCATACTGGCTACTAGCAGGCTTGGCTTGCCCATCTCCTCGTAATTGAACTCGCATTCAGCTGGTCTTGTTCTTGCGGTTGGCCTTTTGAACATGAATGGTAGGAGCTCCAACATTCGAAGGCGGCGAGTTGAAAGAGTGGCAGGTGTATTGGCTACGCACATTAGTTGTTCGGGCGAGTAATGCCAGGGGTAAGACAAGCTAAGCGAGTTGGCTATTCATTTCGGTTTTGAGCAGACAGGTATCGGGTAGCAAAGCAAGCGGGCCATTGCCTCGACTATGACAGCATCCAAAGCGCCTATCGGCCATAATTTATCTGGCTTGGTAGGATCCCGTATTGACCAACGCCTGCGAGAGAAGGTGTAACCCCCTTTTAGTAAGCAGCGTATAACATGGCTAACCTCACTATATGTAGTATTTGAATGAATAGATGAATGCCTCCAGTTTTGGAGTAGATATAGGCACAATTTAGCAAGTAACATGGTTGCTGTCACAATTCCTTAATCTTCTCGGCTGGAATCTACAATGGGCTACGTACGCCCTTGTTTTTGAATCACGGAAATGCAGAGAATTAGTGCTTACCTGCAGTCCACCCTTTCTTTGAACCTTGTAAATGATCGAATTTACAGATATGAACTGAGTGCCATTTGATGAGTAAGATCGAACAAGGGAGAGGGATATGGAAAGGATGAAGTAATGAAAGAGGAAGTCATTGCTAGTAGTAACGACTTGTCACGATCCATTGGTTCATATAGAATCCATGTCCTAGGTCTATCAAAAAACATTCTTTTCGCTAAGCGTATATAATAAAATAGAGTGAAAGGGTCCACCCCGAAACCAAGGGGGTACTAACTAACAGCTGAGTCCTCTCCGAACCGCAGGAGATAGTTGCCCATCATACGGCTCACCAACTTCACTTGCCTCTAAGGGGGGCTCGCTCCGGGCAGGTTCGGATCACTTACTATACACGGCCCTACGAAGGGGTTAGGAGCTCAAGATGATTCTTTCTTTGTCGAGACGAAAAAGGAACCCATCTTTTCGATTGAAAAATGTGAGTCTGTTTTGCCCACTTTATCCATCCCCCTCTATCAAAATGATCAAAAAGGCATTTTAAATGCTTCTTATTCCCGTGTTTGATCTTATCCATCTCTGCCCCGCTTCCATGTGGGCAGAGACCCCTGTAGAGAATGAAGAGGAGCCAAGGATCTTACTCTCAAGAGTGCTTCGATAGGCTCCACTCTCTCCCCTGAATAAGTCAGGCTCCGTTAGCCTGGGCTGAGATGGGGATAACGAGTCGACGATTGAAGCCCCCAACGTTCTGCCAGACACTGGACAGGGGTAAGCTCTGTAAATGTGTAGAGCCAAGTGTAGTGTGGTGTAGTAGTAGGCACTTCTAGGCCCCTTCCCGGCTACTGGATCACTCCAGTGCTTCGGGTACTACGGACCCTCTGCCATCCATTGCAGCAGAGCCGTTTCATGAGCGGGGGGGCTAAGCGCAGTTCTTTGAATCAAAGGTTTCATGAAATCAAAATCGATTCTTTTTTAGATATCTGGATAGATGGATGGATCTATCTTTCTATTCAGATATCTTTTGCAATCAGCCCCAAATCCTTGATTTGGCCAGGAAACAAAGCACTGCTTTGGGCCCAGGAAGCGAAGGGAATGAGCTCGGCTGCTTCTCCTCCACACTTCTTTATTTCTCCGTGCCCCTTCCGCATGCGCTTCGCGCGCCATTGGCGCTTTGCTCTCCTCTTATTTCTTCATTGGAGGGTTCGGATGGACTTCGCCGTTCTTTCCCAACGAAAATGGAAAGGGCTGTATCACATCGAGATGTCGATTCGTTTTCCGCCCCAAATGAGATGGGGAATTAGTCACCTCTGTCCCTTCATCTTTATGAAAGGAATCGAGGCCCGGCCCGGCTCGCGTCGTTCCAACAACCGACGGGGAGCACCTCAGTATACGATCGCGCGCAGTAACTGGGAGTCCTATTACACCTAAGGCCAACTTCCATTCACCAAACCCAGGTTCATCTCGTGTAGTGATTGTGGACTCGTACAAGGATATGGAGTCGACGGTTGATGTATCAGACTCGACCCTGTCTTTCGTAGCATGCATTCCCATCTGTGTTGCAACTGATTCGGTAAGCTACGTGTCCGGTGCACGGAAAACAGCCTTCGGTCTCCCAACCTTACTCATGGCAACCTTCCGGCCGCCCAACGACCTATAACGCTAGTCACTACTCCCACTGGGGCTAGGAAGTAAGCCCCACAACCCAAAGCGGCGAAGAACAAATAGAATTTGCTACAAAAGCCGGCTAACGGGGGTATTCCTGCGTATGAGAACATTGTAATGGAGAAGGTCATAGCCAAAATAGGATTCGTTTTGGCTAGAGCGCCCAAATCCGCTATATATTTGACACGGGTTTGCCGTAATGCTGGAACTATGGCGAATGCATCTATCGTCATTGATGCATAAATAAATATACCAATTAGTAGTGATTGAATTCCTTCTATGGTTCCACATGAGAAACCAGTACGAATATAACCTACATGTCCAATCGAACTATGAGCTAGAGGTCTTTTGACTTTCGTTTGGGCCATGGCGGCCAGTGCTCCTAAGATCATAGAAGCAATGCTGCAGAAAAAGAAGATTTGTTGTAATGTACCCCCATAGGAAGCAACAATAGAAACACGTGACATATTTGCAGAAATAGAGATTTTAGGCGCAATAGAAAGGAATGCTGTCACCGGGGTGGGTGAACCCTCATAGATATCAGGTGCCCACATATATAGAGTCAAAAGAGAGATTGAGTCCGAGGGAGAGGGGGGTTTTCTTGGGGCTCGAGAGATTGAATAGATAGGGCCCCACAAGTTGGTTAATTCGCCGCTGGGGAATTCACACAAAAGGGAAGGACTTATTCTCAACGAAAAAAGTGCTCTCTGAACCGAACGTGAAAGTTGTTTTCCATCAGACGGCTGTTCACGTAACTCCACTCTCGGCTTGGATTATATATCCATTTGGTCCGCTCTCGGCCATTCCACACGCTGCCTAGCAGAGACGTGGTTATCTGAAGTGGATTCTCTCTTTTGTAGTAGATGCCGAACCTGCTGCTCAGTGGGCGGGCGCAGCAGCTACATGGACCCCTTTCTTTATGTTGTTGCCAGCGCTTTCCCGGGCCGAGCCGGAATTCTTTATTAGAACGTCGGCAGGCAAAGCCCGAAGGAAGGCTGCTATCCCCTCGGCCTTCTTCCTTTTCGATGAAAAACAAATCGACATCTCAATCTCCGAAAGCGTTTTCCTTACCCTGCAAATATCCCCCCCTTCGTCGAGCCTTTCCTTTAGTGGTAAGGGATATGCACCTTATCTGAACGTCGGCAGGCATTCCGGAATTCTCCTTTTTGAGCCCCGGGTGAACATAGGCTCAAACATGATTGGGGGGTCCTAGCTACGCCATGCGTTCAATACAAAAAAAAGCCTCTGGGAAGCTGCAGAGATTACAAAAAGAGGGTGCTTTCCTGTGTTGCACTGAAAAAAGGACAAAGGAGAAGACGCTCTTCGACTTTCTTTCTTCCTCCCGCGCCCGCCTAAGCCCGGCCCGCGTTAGAGGGGAAGATTAGCAAAGCGGAAAAAGACAGAGGGAGGGGGAGCTGCATCTTATTCTCTTCGCGTTCAGGATCGGAGAAGCATTCGGAAGGGGCGAGGCCTTCATTTCGTTGGCAGAAGCAGAAACGATCCAATCCATTCGGGGAACCCAAAAACGAACTCTGTTTACTTTTTTCATAGATAGATGATATATATAGGAATAATATATACATCCCTTTACTTTATATGTCTATGTATCTTTTTTTTAATCATCTCCCGATTATCTTTTTTTTTTAGTTCGCACTGCTCTTTCTCTCTAAATTGCATCAAAGAAAATAGAGAGAGAGAGCAGATGGATCCTATCCCCTATAACGAACACTCATTCCTATCTATTGATAGAAAGATCTTCGTCACGGACTTTGCCTTAGACTGACGGAACAAAGCTAAGAAGTAGGCTGAATGGAAAAAGGAAAGGGACAAGGGCGGTCGTCGCTTGGCGCGAAGGCTGCTGGTTCGGTACGGTACTAAAGGTCCTCGGACTTCCAGGCGGTTTTTCTTTTGGGCTGCTGTGAACCCTTGGATCTCGCCAATACAGCCTCCTATGGTTTTCGTTACCGAGATATCTTTTCTTTTTTCCCAGGGATTTTTTGGGTAATCAGCTCCCATGCTGCAAACAGTCAAATCTGAACCTTGTCGCTCTTCTTTCCTCGTGGGCAGGAAGCACACCAGCTGCGTGCGTTGCGTGATTCCACTGTGTTTTTTGCACTTGACTGGGCGGACAGTTGACCGGAAGATAACTTCGATTCGCCCGGCCAGCAGGCGGGCGGCGTGCTTATCTTGTGTGACAACACTACAGAGCGAGTAGCTCTTCTAGTCGGGCAGCTGTGTGACAACACTCCAGAGAAAGCGGCGCTTTTGTGTAACATGCTATGGTCTCAACGCCCTTACGAGGTAGTGATGAGTTTCACGCGCTCTAAGCCCGGCCCGCGCGCAGTTAGGAGGATTGGCCGCTATCTGAGCGGTACCACCCATCCTACCCTACTACCTATAGGGGGCCGTCCGTCCTACAGCCGCCCGAAAAGGAACTGCAGTAATCTTGAATAGGGATCCTACAGCGATAAAAAGAATCCCCATAAAAATACCACTAGATCGAGCACCAGTGATTTCGTATCCGGTCAAAATCTTGGCTAATTGATCGAAGTGGGTAGCTCCAGTAGACCCATAGATCATGGAACAAATAGGGTGGGTAGGCCCAACCACCACACTACACGTATAGACGCGAACCCCCCTCCTTACCGTACGTGCGACTCTCACCGCATACGGCTCGCACAAAGACTCAAAAATCCATCCCGAGCTTTTTATTCCACCTCTCCTCTCCAATCCTCGATCAAACCTCTACTTCAATGAACCACGTCGCGTTCTTTATCTTTCTCACTCGTCGTTTCGTTGGTCTTTTATTGGTCATTGATTGTCTCGTGGAAGCAACCGATGCTTTGGTCATTCGACTCCTTGATGCCAGTCTGTGCTTGCTGTCATGCTGGCAAAAGCGGGGGGCCGGTTTTACCTACTATTGGATTTGAACCAATGACTCTCGCCGTATGAAAGCGATACTCTAACCGCTGAGTCAAGTAGGTCAAGCTGAGTCAAGTCAGAGAAAATAGAAAAAAAGAGAAAGCCAACCAAAGCGCAACCAGAGTTCCCCGCGGGGTGGAGCGCTAAGAAAGAGAAAGCGTTATCGCTATACGAAATGAAGCAGCGGCTAGCACGCTAAGATAAACCACTTGGTTTAGGCTCCTGCTTAGTGGCGTGTGATTTCAACACTATTCCAGAGGTATATGACAAAAATGGTGGGAGAGACCTCTATGTTCCTCAGCTTAAATCATTCTAAGATTGTTTACAATTCTGTCATCTATTTGACATGAGGGCTAGAGGGTGGTCTTGGAGCAAGAAAAGTGTTGAGTCCAGGCGCATTATGGTACGACTGAGACTGAGTTGGGCAGGAGCAAGCGGTTGGATTGGCCTGACTCTTCAAGACCAAAGATACTCGGCTTCCTCTTCATCAAGTCACGAAATTCGACCCTTAGTTAGCTGCACCAAAACTAGAGTAGGGCCAAGCAAAGCCTAGGATGAATCTCTCTTCTAGTCTAGCTTCCGCTTACACTGAAGCTTCCACTCCCATATGGGCAAGAAGAGCTCCTTCTCTTTTTGCCAAAGCAAAGACTCGCCTTTCTTCTTTTCTGGCGGGATATGAAGACGGAAGCATGAGGACTGAGATGAATAGCCCATCCTTTAGTGAGCTGCTGAAAGACGTGCTGTTAGCCAACGCGAGTCATCAGTATGCAGGGAATAGGGTAGGTTAGCATATATAAAGGACGTGAGATTGAAGCAAGAAAATCTCTTCCTTCCCCTTCCTATGCAAGCCTGATTAGCTAATGGAGACAGAACGGAGTCATTTTCCCTATAGAGCGATAGACAGAACCAAGGCGAATCTCTCTGTTAGGCATGATGACTACGTCATGTTTTCTTTTGCTGGAAAGCATCCACTCGGCCTTCTTCCCCAGTCTACCACTGATGGCAGACTAATCCCTCAATATGAAAACAATATCGAAGCGAGGACAGAGTCTTTGATCTCTGTTTTCGAACCCGAGACCTTTTGCTCAACCGTGAAAGGCTTTGACCATTCCCAAGAAAAAAAAAAGAAAAATCTATCATCCAATTTGATCTCTAAGATAGACAAAGTCTGGTTCACCAAAGAGCCTTATCCTACGTCACTGCCTCGTCAACCTGACTTCCATCTCCTGACATCGGTACTTGTTTTCTAGTTTGCCCAGGAAAAGTGGAATTGAAACCTGCCGCACGCGTTCAATAGTATGCGCAGCTGCTGGTCTTTCACTTGGAATGGAACAGGTATATCTCTTTGGCCCGGGGAATCCCAAACAAAATGTCGTCGGCGTATCGCGCATAGTAGATCCTGAGTGACCATTAGCAGCCAGCCAGTGCCATACCAACTCTGCCTCACCAGCCAGCGAGCGTAAGAATGGAGCGAGCGAGCCTGCAACTATGTAGCGAGCCTATTTTAAACGATGCCAGACATTGCAATGAAAGAAAAAAACTTTCCTGTCTGTGTTATAGCTAGGACTTGGATGTTCCGGAATCCTCTTGCCGAGCTGGAACGACCCATCTCCTATTTCTGCTTCCAACGCCTACACGTTGAGTCTCAGTTACTCGAGAAAGACTTATTCATAGTGGAGATAGTCAACCTCCACCAGCAAGCAGCACCGGAGTGAATCCTTTCGATCTTTTTTGAGAGGGAAAATGATAATGAAAAAGGAGAAAAAAAAACGCTGAGAGACACATTGCAAAAAGAATCGCTTATTTCCATGTTGTAAACTAGTGAGTGGTACAGGAGTTATGTGGTCAGTAACCCTCATCCTAATAGGGACACCTTGATTAGTGAGGTCAAGAATAGGTTTCTGTGCATCCAAATCTGTAACCCAGTTGATGAATTAAGAAAATGACATCAGGTTGGATCTGTAAGGGAGTATATGAGCAAGTTTGAAAAAGTAAAGGCCGGACTGATCTTGGAAAACCCTAATCTTACTGAGAAGTTTTTCTTTTCCTCTTTTCTAAGTGGTTTAAAGGAGGAAGTGAAGTATATGGTCACTGCTCAACACCCTAATAGTGTGAACAAGGCTTATGAACATGCTATGCACTATGAGTTAGCACTTGAGTCAGCCAGTAAGAAATCTAGAGTGGTACCTAGGTGCAGAATTCCGAAAGAGAGAGCGCGGCTCACTTCAAACTACCGCTTTCTTTCTACTTATGAGATTTGCACTAGAAAGACAGAAGTGGAAAGAGACAGAGAGGAGACTAGTAAAGCCAATTTCACCTAAAAAGCGGAAAATGACACTAACTTCTACTGTGGGCAAGTCATCATTTCCAGAATGGATTCAGTCGTAGAATGCTGAAGTAGAGCAGTACCAAGGTTCGGTTTTGGGACAGACAGAAAGTTGGATAAGAGGATCGTTCTTAGCCCCAGCTACGAGAGAATAATATGCATCTTCCGTCATTTCATTAGACGTTCTTGTTGGATTTGAACGCGCATCGGATTACTTACCTTCTACAACCTTCTCTCTTTGAATTCATCTCTCAAAATAGAAAAGCTTCTTTCTTCTGGATTCAGTGTTCAGATTAGCTTCCTTCCGAAAGCAAGTATACCGAGCATTCATTCGATGACATCTAGGTCCTAAATCCAAAACCTTAAACACTAGATCACCGGCATACCTAGCGTAAAAGAAGAGTTGCTGCCCATTTGCATGTTCCATTGCTTTTTCAAGAGCTAGGTCTAATGGAAAAAAATTCATTAATAATGGTGAAAAGGGCTCCCTCACACTCATCTGCCTTTCCCTTCTTCTACCCGCAATCAATGTTTAGGAATTTTCCCGGCTCCCACTTTTCCACTTCTTCAGTCGGCTCACTCATTTTCTTTTCCTTCTGCTTGGCTTCGGGGGTCTAACGGTTTACCTTTTCGCCTTCTCTTGGTTCGTCCCATGGATCCTCTTATATCACCTCTTCTTTCTCAACTGCACCATTGAGTGATTGACTTGCTCCTTCCTACTTGAGGGGAGACCTATCTTTTTTCCAACTATGTAAAAATCACTTTTCGAAAAAGAGAAATGAGAGTTTCGCCACTTTTGTCTACGCTACTGGTACCTGGTTGGAAAACGATTCGAGAAGTGAGAACTAGCGAGGAAGGGCGCTGCTGTGCTTATTTTCATGCCAACAGCCTTCTATCTATCTGGACAGACTTTGAACAAAGGGAAACGTAGAACTTGAAATTATTTATTCAAAGGCTTGACTTTGATACAAGTAGCATGGTAGGAAATATACTTGGTCTCTTTAGGGCTGTACCTAGTATAGCATTGTTCTAGTATAGCATTGTTATAGGTACTTTTGATCTGCAGATTGTACTAGTAACTATCCCCCTGAGCTTTGTGTTGATACTCCCACCAATAAGATCATAATCCCAATATCTGAAAAGAGATTCTAACTAACAGTAGAACTAGTCAAGAATTAACTAAGAAAAATAAGATTTAAGCTGTAGGCAAGAAATCTATTGTCATCTATTCAATGAAAACACATTATTTCTTTCAAATAGAACTATATGACTATCTTCGGTGCTTACTGGCACAAAGCAAGTGGGAAGATCTGTAGTCAACTTATTCTGGCCTAGGTAACCAGGACGAGATATGTTATAACAAGCCTAAACTTATTATTTGATTACTTTGCTTAAGACATGCAATCAACAACTTGATTTTCATAGGAAAGACAGAAAGAACACTCCTTGCTTTGACAAACCAGCTAAGGATGTAGCTGTCATCAACCAGAAGCAAGTAAGGGAAGCCCTCTACTCTAGTATTTCGCTTAGGAGGGGGACTCGGAGAGCAAGGGTGGTACACCAGGAACTCGGATTGCGATGCTCCGGAGAAAGTCATATCGGTTTAGTTTCGATCATATATGATATTTCAAAGAAAGAAGGATCTGCCAATGGTACATTGGTGCATTGGGGATTTCCAGGAAGCAGGTCGAATCGGAGCGGAGCTGAGGAACGGGATACTTTCCTTTAACAAAAGAACCCATTTCTATCGTCTCTTCTTTCTCTCTCTCTTCACCCTAGACCATGCTATACAGGCTAGCCCTTCATACACATTAGCTAGTATCTCCTTCATTTTCAATTATTTAATTGGTTTGAATGGCATACCTCTCTACTCAAATAGATACTAACAAGAGTCTATTTCCTCTTCGCTTACCACCGGTATCTACCTTTCTAGTAGCAATAAATAAAGCCAATAATTATGATTATTCAATAAGCATTCCTCTTGTCAAAACTTGTTTAGCGGTAAGTTCTATCGATCAGGGTTATCCCATGGATACTATTTGTATTTTGACTGTTGAGTACTGGGAATTCCATCCTAGAAACATAGCATCTAACAATATAGTTTACTGTTCCATTCTGATATGAAGGAAGGTGTCATTAGGGTTAAGCAGATAGGTAGGTTCAAAGAATGGGTGAACCCGACCACTGTTGGGCAAATGAGTACGAGCTCTCTAGCTGTGGACAAGAAAGGGGGTACTTCGAAGAGCATGAATACAGCTGGCTGTGCTCTTGTAGTCATACCCTCGGTAAGAAGATCCTACCCAAGGATAGCGAGACTCCCACCATAAGCGAAGTAAGATAGTGGAATTCAGTCTATGAACGCAAGCCTAAAAGTAGAAGCACAGAATCCTGTCTAATAACCACGGATGTAGAAAGATCTGGTGGAAGGCCACTGGATGGAAGGTTATGCGTAATATCAAACTAAAGTCAAAGTTTACCAAGAGGTAAGCCTGAATTGAATGCTTTAGGTTCGCTACGATAGTTGTTACTCACTGGGTGGGTCAACTAGTCATGGTATAGTTGTTTACATGGTAGCTGGTTGGTTCGACAGACCAGAGAAAGAGATTCTGGGTCATCCCCATGAGCTGATACAGCTCTTGTTTGGATCGCCTTCTGGGCAGCTAACTAAGGATTATCGGGATGAATTCCAATTGTGGGTTGAGAAGGATGGCAAGCTGGTTACTTAAATTGGAGATACCCTGTTCTAGGAATGAAAGGGTTCATCACACCGGAACGAGGTAAAGGGCAACCCCTTGACCGAGTGAAGGCGAGCCTGGATCCAGAGATTGATGGATGATGGAATGGATCCCTGTAGAACCGCGTGGTACCCATTCTAACCATGAAGGGTAAAGGAGCCAAGCAAGCTATCAGGCTGTGAGCAGGAATCAATCCTGAAAGAGAGAAGGGCTAGTGCTCTCTGCAAATACAGGATATGATTAGCCGAAAATAGGCTTTATCAGACCAATCCATGCTCTGAAGCCATCTTGATAAACTCAGTTGTCTAGGCAAGCTTTCCTTGAGAGGGATCTCATTCTTCTTCCTGCTAAAAAGGTCTCTCTCGCCTGTCCTATGATTTCTCGATTTCCTTTCTATGCCTTAATAGATTGAGTTTCTATACCTTAAAAGCAGGGCAAGCTTGTTACATGTTTTCATCTATGCCTTAAAAGCAGGCCAAGCTTCTTACATCAGCACAACTTTGATAGCTGTTAAAGACTAGAATGCCTGATTGAAGTAAACCCGAATTCAATGCACCTGAAAGATATGTACGCACCTTTGAAGAAGTCCCACTTTACCCCACTTCTTCTCCCCTCAAACCCATCAAGTAGTAGGTTGTGGGGCCTCGGTATATCTATTAGTATAGAGATACCTACAAAACCACTAAATATAGTACAATTTAACCATCCATAACAGGATACCGCTCGTTTACCCATAGGTTTAAAAGTGAATACAGTAGTCTGGTAGCTTTTCGTACTCTAGAGCCTTTTTGATCTCCTCATAATTCTCAGAACTAGAAAAACATTCTAGATATTTATTGTAACATGCTATTGTTTCTCTTATTTTATTTTTCCATTCATTCATCTCTTTACCCTTTAGTACTTATTCCTGCCGGTCTGATTGCTGAGTTCACGCTGTCTATCTGTCTTTGGTCCGTCAGTTTCCTCTCTCGAAGCAAGACGAGATGAGATCACCACTGATCTAAGTAATGGACTGATTCCACTCTCTTTCATATTAGTTTCGAGACTAGACTACGAAGTCCGAGAGAAGAGAAGCGAATTCTGACTCTATGCCCGCCAGGTTATATCCACATGCTTAACACAGGCAAGTAAGTAGAAAACATTTTTTCACATGACAGCCAATTTCTGTCTGAGTGCGATTCGGTCGGATTCGGTGTATATCTTCAAACCCTACATGCATGACCGGGGTGCGGCTTTGTTTTTCGGTAACTGCATTAGCCTTTCTTTTGAAAAAAGGACCAGACTTGGATTCTCCGTAAGCAAAATGACTCTCTTTTAGGTAGGGGGACACTACGTCTTTCTTGCAGACCAAGGAACTTATCACCAGTGTTAGCAAAATAGGCCTTCAAGCCCGCGCCGGGAAGTGTATTACACAAACCAGTTTGAGATGTAACGCCAGTTGTCAAAAGGCTTATCTTTGCCAGTAAGGCGCTTTCTATTGTCTTTGCATCTCCTTCCTCGTCCCGGAAAAAGTCTTTCCTTGAGTCTGGATATGTAGGAGAATCCTTATAGTACTTCTAGGAAAAGGAGGAGGCTCTCCATTTCCCTAGCGAGGGTATTGGGAGAGCTAGTTCTTCAGTAAAGAGAGTTCCTTACTAATATAATAGCATCCGAGTGGAGCCCCTTTTCTTTGTCTTTTCCGAGGGTTTAATATGCTCATAAGAGGAAGAAAGCAATAGCTGCTTTTTGCCCACGAGGGCTGTGGGGTGGGTGAGGTGAGACAGAAGTAGTAAATAATACTTATTCATTGGAGGCATCGGCGGCCCTATTATTTGAATCTGCTCGGTGTTAGAGAGCTAGTAATTCTTCTTTCCCAGAGCACGTAATTGGGAATTGAAAGAGAGGTATGGGTGAATGGAGGAGTGCGTTAATGTTGCGACTGATGAGCGAGTGCACTTTAGGAAGCTGTTGAGTGCCCGGTACGATAGCCACTTCAAAGATAGAGTGTGGTCAGATATTCAGTTGTATCATATTAATGCGCCGCAGAAGAAAGCAGTGGGGATTGAATTCGCAAAGCATTTCAGATCTCACCTTGACCCGAAGCACGTCTCTATGGCTGAGATGTGGGTCCAATTTCAGAACCCCCCTCTCGAATCTCTATCTAACGAAGGTGTCTACATTGCTGCCCGGGCGGTGAGCGCAGATGGATTGCTGTGCTGTACAATATCCAACGACCGCTCGGTAAAGATATATGATGTCGTCAACTATGACATGATGGTGATGATAGGCCTCTCCTTTGTCCTTCGGCCTTTTTTTTACTCTTTTCACCATTCCTTTATAGGACCTGTTACTTATGAACACCTATTGACGACTTGGTGAAGCTTTTCAGACTCTTGCTATTACTTTACATCTTATCAATTGTTTGATCATTCTGAATTTCTTCCTCCGGGCCACCCTTAATGATCTTTTCGAACGAACAAAACAACAAATGGTATTTTCATAAGCTACGCTAATGTTCATCAAAAAGATCTCGCTACTGCTAGAAGATGTGAATTTGAGACAATTCCATTAGAGTGCTTTAGAGTGGGGTTACACATATAAAGTTTCCTTAGTGTTTCAACGCTGCCGAGAGGTTCAAGATCCATGACGCACTGGATACGCTGTTCAATTACTACTACATCTACTGTTACGCTATAGTATTTCTATGGGCTTCTTCACAACACTAACAGTCATCAGCATTCTGGTTTTTATAGCGCTTTAGATGCTTCTGCCCGTAGTTGTAGCTGTAATGCTCTAATACCTAAGTAGCAAGCCTCTTCTTATAGCTCTTATTATTTATACACCATCTATGGTTCTATGCTGCATATGCGGGTTTGCTAAAACCATTTTTTTAGCAGGAAATAGCCAAATTCCATTCTTAATACAAGGCCGCAGGTCAAGGATAAGGGAATCTGATTTATGATACATGCCTGGAGCTATTGTGATACAACCCAGATTACTTTTCTTTATTTACTGATGAGTGTTCATCAATGGAGAGAGATCCTACTCAAACCCTACTCAGTACAGGTTTAGGGATGCAAACTTTTTCACACTCAAACACAGACCACGACTTCTTGAAAATGAGCTTAGGCAACTTCTCACCTAGTTGACTAGTCACATCTTTATCCGCTGGCTTCCCTCTCTCCATTCCTCCTTCGGCTTTGAAGTAGACATTGAAAGCGTATATGATACTTTCTAACTAGAATGACTCCAGCTAATCTTCTACTAATAGGTACTACAAAAGAAAAGAGCGCACTTAGAAAAGAGAGTGTCATTTCGAAGAAAGGCAAGGCGGATAGGAGATCAAGATCACAGTTGTGCTCATGCCATTAATGCTGCCCAATCCACTCTTAGATCTCTTCCAGCCCTAAATTCCTTAACCCATTGCCAAAAAGAGATGGGAAAAGAACCTCCTTTTCTTACGCTCCTCTTTCTCAGAGAGATGGTGAACTTGCCCTACGAAGCTGTGAATGATAACACGGGAGGGGTACACCACAAGAATCTCTAAAGATTATGGAGATTCATCAAAGATTACGAGAATTGGAATTACAGCAAACCAGGTATCAGATCTTATCATTTGTGGTCCTTAGAACGTTGAAGCGGGTTGCAGGACTGGTACTTGACCATTATGAGTTGCAGGACTGGTACTTGACCGTTATGAATAGTAAGAGTTCTTTCTACACTTGTAGATGCGTTAGGTATGTAGTAGTGAATTTTCTCCCATGTGAACTTCAGAGAGATTCGTTAGATTACCAACAGATAAAGGAATTGGACCTTAAAAGCAATTTCCAAAAAAGTTCAACAAAACGTTGCGTTTAAGTCTACCTATGGTACTAGGAATCCTTCCACTCAACAGGCAACGATCCATAATAAACTCAGTTAAGCCGATCAAATTTCCTATTTCTAAAAACCTATCACGAAACTATTCTTAGCGAATAACGTGCCTTTACTAGTAGTCCTATTTTACTGACCTATTCCATTGCTTCCTACCAGTTCCGATCCAAATGCCTACTCCTCTACTCCTATGTTTCACAAACCTGCGGCCTATCCCTTACCAAGCTACCTAATAGCCCTGGCAGTAAATAAACTAAGTCCCAAACCTTATTTATCTTCATTGACTCCATCTCATCCAGCATGGCAGCACGCCATTTCGGGTCCTTTTTAGCCATAGAAAAGTAGGTTCGGATTCTTGAAGAAGTAACTGTCAAAGCTTTGTTGGGATAGCTTTTATCGAGCAAGTAGTTAAGGACTAGAATGAGTGAAGAGGAATACAAATCCACCCAGGGAGTTAGATCTTACCTCGCTATGAAGCATCCCAGAAGCTGGAAAGCCTCGTTATTAAAGAGCGTTGGTACAAGACCAAAAGGCACATGCACATCATGGATCCTTTCTTTTCTTCCTCTTGTTTTACAGCATAAAGTATTGTAAAGAGTTTATCTGTTAAAGCCCTATGCGAAAGAAAGTAAGGTGTCAGTGCCAAAGCTTCTTCTCAAGCATCAACACATCAGACGAATAGGAATCGAAAGCCAGGAAAGCAACATCAAAGACTGGAGAAGTAGGCGAGTCAAGGCAAGGAATTTCAGTTCTAGTATTTCTCGTTGCTAGGTAGGTCTCACTATCTCTTCATTCAGTAGTTGAAGCTTATCCGTAGAGAAGTTATGTTACAGAAGTAGGAAAAAATCTATCTACATTTTCATTCACTTGAATTCGTAGATCAATGGTTTACGGTTACCAACTCGCCCCGGGTGGGTTCTAGGAATGAGAGCACTTATGTATCGAGGGGCTTTAGCACAAAATGAAGTAGCTAGCTAGCTAACTAAGCTATGATGGAAGGACGGGGCTAGGGCAATAAAATCATTGAAATACCACTAAGGCCGGAAAAAGCAAGTGCAAGTCCCGATAACTGGAAGAAATGCCTACCGTGCGTAGTACCGATGTACAACCAAGACTAAAATTGGACTAGACCCTTTATCTTGGGCTCGTTCCGAGTAAGGATTCTTTTGCCTACCTCGATTCAAGTTCCGACAAAGACAGGGAGGGAGCTAGTTCTTCCAAGGATGGATAAGCACTTTCTTTTTTTTTGATGTTGAGATCCATAGTTGCCATAGAGAGTCAGTCCATTTCGTCTGGGTGGAATTCATGTACTGCTATTATGCCGGATGAGGATCACTGTGTCTTGTATTTTCTATAACATCATTCTAGAAGTAGTTGCTCAGTCTTTGGTTCCTTTTTCTATTCATTTTAATAGTGTTGACTCAAATTAAGACCAACAGCCATCATACTAAAGAATTGTTGACAGAAATACTGATGAGCTTCATAGGATTGAAAAGAACGTCCGCCCACTGCGGAATGGATGGTACTTCCACTAGCTATAGTTATAGTAGTTCCACTCGATGTGGATCGCGCCCATGCTTGCTCAGCTCCAGGATCAGGCTCCTCAACCTATTTTCAATAAGTCATCTGGTCTATGTTGTTGGAGTTCCGCATGACGCCTTAATCCCACCTCTGTGTCTAAGGAATAGCCTTTTCTTCTTTTTTGTTTTGTTCGTGGGAACATGTAAGATTAGCAATGGAAATTTAGCTACGGCCGTCCCTGAACTCTTGCGACATTGCCAATGGGCATTCGCACTATGTATGGGCGATCCCTCCCTATATGGATACCTCAGATGTGTGCCTACAAAATAACCAGGGAATAGACTGATCGAGACGAGGTGACTCACAAACACAGACGAATATGCTTCCGCACTAGTAGCAAAAGCAGTCGTTGTAGTTTCGCCAGCACCACCCACCTGTGATGGCACGGAGAAAGAAGCATGATATTTCCCGGGAAGATGAACTGACTTCTGGATTAGCGGGACTGGGGAAGCGGACGTAGAAAGCCTTTTCTCCCGGTAGGTCGGTCAGTATGTCCTTCCCTACCCTACCAGCATGAAATGACAGATGGTGGAGCCACACATTGGCCGATGTCTTGAGCAGCAAATAATGGTTTATTGGGCAGCGAGGCGAGGGTCTTTCCTTTAGAATTTAGGCATTATTTTGCCCCTTGCTTCCGAAAAAATAGTCAAGAAACACTTTTGTAGTTCGAGTCTCCTCTCATCTCTTTCCTTTTATGATGTGTTAGTGTGTGTATGTACTTTCTGTTCAATCCAGTCGCTCCAGATCTGCCTGAGACAAAGCCTATAAGATCGTTATTAAGTAATGAATTTGCAAATAGAGAACTATAGGAATCAATCCAATTCTCGTTCTACAACAAGAAGAAGATCCATGAACTGGAACGGATGGAAGATAGCACTAGAAGTAAAAGAAATATTGAAAGGTGCGAAGCAATCACATCGCAACAAATAGGTATGTATTACTTTGAGTTTCTCGCTGAACTCCACTGGACACCGACCTCCTAAAACTGACCTCTCTGCTAATTCGAATCGAGGCTTACTGCCGCTTGGTACTATACTTCTTCCTGCCAGACTCTTTCAATACCCAGCCCTCTTAAGTGTTTTCAAACTTGGCTAGTTTCTTCGAGAATGGAAGCTTTGTCCTACGGCCTGCAAATTCTTCTGCTCCTAAAGGAAGTTTCTGACCCAGCTTTAGATGATAGAGGATTTGACAAAGAGACCTCTTCCTGCCATACTGATCGACTATTCTCTTGAAATGCCATCTCATCCTTCGGCCTAGCTTTTTCATTTCTTCCTTATTGGAGAATTCAAACTGTTTCAAAAGTTTGGTACAAAGTATATACCAACTTTCCTGGCTTCCCTAGAGGTTGTATTAAAGCCGGCTTGCCTAACAGCCTGCTCTTCTTTCCCAGACGAGCGAGACGGATTGTGGATTGAGTTTGAGTTCTTTTGCCGCTTGCGATTGATTAAGTTACATTACCTGCTGCACCGAGCATTGATTTGAACGAATTAATTACCAGACTTATTGGGGAGTGTGTACGACTTAGTGGAGTGTTTCCTTTTTCATAGAATCAGAGCAGAGGATTGAATCGCATGAATGGGTTGAGCATTTTCATAGATATACCCTTTTTCTTAGGCATCGATTCTAGGATTGAAGAAAGGGGAGATTTCCCACACTTTGAAAGATTCACCTATTGGGTGGGGCGTGTTTGAATTACCTACCCGGGATTTTTCATATTAACTGTAGCTAGGGAATTGACTGACTCTGATTAATATCTTTGTCTAGCATTTCCAAATTGCCTCAAGACTGATACAGATTTTACGGAGTTAATTACCACAGGGCGGCTTGCCCTAAGAGTATAGTTAAGTGGGTCAATTCCCAGAACAGACAGGGTTTAGTCAGTTCATTGACTAGTAAATGACTTGATCCACTCATTAGCATTGAGTGTTGTCTGTAATTTACTATATTATATATAGTAGTAGTGATGAGCACTTTTACCAGAAAGAGTTGACTGAGTTAATGGATTCGCTTGTTGGCTAATCTGAATCGACTTACTTAAGTGTGGTGTTACCAGGCTTGGAAAGAAAACTTCTTTATGTGTTTGATTTCCCTAATTTACTGGTTGGCCACTCAAATACCTGCCAAGCATTCCCAATCTCTGTTTTTGTCACACAATAAGATCCAATTTGTTTAGACTCGTTAGGTTTGGTCACCCATTACCTTGAGTGAGGCCAAAGGTGTACACCTCTTGTCATGAAGATGTGATCATATCCACCGAAAGGTCTTGTTCTAAGCCCAATCCTCTCGTCTTAGGTTATCCATAAACCAACAATAACGGGAGCTTCTCCTTTTTGGTTGACAACCTATGTTGGTCTGACTAAGCCCACTATCCTAATGGGAGGGTCCCACCTTGTGTCGGGGTAAGGCTCCACCTCATCTTGGGTTAAGGGCGAAGCTTGAAGCCAATTTCTTCACTTTCCGTCTAGGGCTTTGCTTGGCATTGGGCTTCGATATAGCTGGTGCTTTCCTGGTCTTGGATTAAACCTCAGCTCTCCTAATTCCGTCTATAGGTGGTTCAATCTTATAAGTTTAGCTTAGGTACATCGATTCAATCCTGCCCCAGGCGTACCGTACCTGAGACAACCCTTTCCTCACCCGAGAATTGCATTTCCGCTTCAGCTTCCTTACATCCAACTTTTTCTGGATCTAGGCAAGGATCCTTTCTCCTCAGCCTATAGAAAGAAAAGAATCTCAGTTCATTAGATTATGCTTCCTTGCCCGTGTGGAACATGTGTGAGCATTATGTTTTTCCAACAAGTGATCCGACTGGAAGAAGTGTTATATGAGGACTTCGAGATCAAATAGAGAATCTGTCTCTCCATTCCTCGTGAGCCACTTATTTCTCCGAAATCTGAGATCAGAGTGATTTTCCTCCTTTTTCCCAAATAGTCGACGGTCTTACACCATTGGGATACTTCGGATAAACTGGAGTACATATATGA
>Ga0182232_1000050_pt1:0-10000 | contig 40056 bp, 31 predicted proteins | sample G6R1MG_30_FD_155484 | JGI IMG/M metagenome (GOLD analysis project Ga0182232, IMG submission 155484) | Phyllosphere microbial comminities from miscanthus, Michigan, USA - G6R3_NF_07NOV2016_LD2 MG | ecosystem: Host-associated > Plants > Phyllosphere > Phylloplane/Leaf | place: USA... | reverse complement strand
AGTTAACTTGGGTATAGGTTTCTAGCTTGGGTGGGAGGACTCACTCACTAGGGAGGTAGCCGCAAAAATAGGAAACATAGGGAGTAGCAGCAATTTCTAATAGGAAAGTAGGTGTAAGCAGCTACCCGATAGAAGTCTAACGAAAGTAGGAAAGAGTTTATTGAGTGACTTGAGGATAACGAAACCACTATCTATATAGATAGGATTTCCTATGCATAAGATTTCTGAGTAGTACTTGAAGCTTAGCACTAGCATTGGCATTTAGTAGTAGTTCTGGCAATGAGTGACTACCTCTATATACCTTGCTCAGGGAAAGGAATAGGCATATTTCTAAAAAGGATAAGCTGGCAAGCACAGGTTTCTAAACAGGAGTTAGGTATGGGTTGTGTGATTTGAACGACCAAGTAACGGATACAAGACATAGGCCCACTATAAAAAGGAGTTCATTTTTGCGTAACGGTGCAGTACCGGTATATCCATATGGTTTAGGTCAAGTAGTTGGATAAGCTGGATAGGTCAACAAGTGAGTACGTTGAGGGAGCCGTAGTTGATTTGTTTTTTCGTTTTCACGGGCAGAGACAGGTATAGTTGTTTTTACAAGGGCTATTGTTTAGCCAATAGAGACATATTGAATAGGTCAATGCTAGGAATATGCAGTCACAGATAAGATAAGTAAAGAATAAGTGAGTATGTACGAGTCAACTCATAGGTTTAGTAGGGCTACTAGAAAGAGGAGCTTGGGACAGAGCTAGCAAGATATGAACCACGAGCAGAGGTTGTCCCTTGAAAGAAGCACCGACCGGAATAACAGGTATCGAGATATGCATCTGGATAGGTTGTTTTAGCTAGCTAGGCATTTGCTTGTGATTAATACTTCTTAAGGTAGTTAGCTAAGCAAGTATGTATTCACGGAGAAGCAATGGTATAGGTTGAGTAGTACCGGTTTAGAAAGCTAAGTAAAGTATTTCAAGTATGCATGCGTGATAAGTCAAGCAAAACCCGGACGGAGTGGGAGAAGAGATGGATTTTTTGATTTGTTAGAGGAAGGAGATGCGGTGTAATATGTGTATGTAATAGGACTAGAAAGAGGCATGTATGGTATAAGTAAGGAATAGGCTTTCACAGAAAGGCATGGAATAGCTTAGAGGGATAGTATTTAACAAAGAAGCACGTACCGGTATAGGCATCTGGTTAGGTCAACAAGTTGTTGGTTGGCATTCAAGGTATGTGTAACGTTAAGAAACAGGTGCTAGGTATGAACGAGTAAGCTACTAAAAATAGGCGAGATATGGTTTCAATAGCCTAAGAGTGGCATTCATGGAAAGGGATTCACAGATAGGCATTCAGTGGGCATGGGAAAGTCAAGTTATGTATGCAAGAGACAGGTATGCACGGAATAGGGATAAGCGAGCACCGGGAGAGATATGCCAGTAATAGGACTAGGTTTAGAGAAATAGGCATATGTGAATAGGGCTACTAGATCATTAAAGTATAGGTTTTGGGTAAGCTCGCTCATATCGAAAGAAGAAATCGAAGGAAATGAAGCATAAGCTGACTAGGTCAAATCCTAGGCTGTTTCGATAGACAAAAGAAAATAGAAAAAAGTAGTGAGTGAGAAAGAAATAAGTAAAAAAATAAAAGACGACCCAGACGAAACAATTAGTGAAATCGTTCTATTTCCTCCATATCCTCAAACATATGCCTATCCCCGCACATGTTCTTACTCGCATATTGGACTTACGAAAGGTAAGCCTTATTCCCAGCTATTTAACTCAAAAAAAAACTCTTCACAATGCTTAACGCCCATATGTTCATTCTTTCTTTGCTTCTCATGTTTCCATGCTCCTTTCTGGTGGCAGGAGGCAAAGAAGAGACATAATGGAGATAATGATGGTTCAAATCCAACCATTCCTTGGGCGTGGTTCGAGCGAGAATTCAATGATCAGTATTTAGATGTTATGTCTCGGGAAGCGCTTCGACAGCAATTCGTTAGCCTAAAACAAGGGAGTGGTACTGTTCAGGACTACAATATGAAATGCGACAACTTGATGAGGTATGCTCCCGACATTGTGGCAGATGACTTCCGCTTGCGACGGCAATATCTGGAAGGGCTTCATCCCAGATTTACACAAATAATCGACCTTCCTGAGTGAGACTAGTGGATCTGATGGCACATGCGCTACGAGTGGAGTCATATGAGCCTAGCAAGGGTCAGCAAAGCTTTGTTCTCAATGTAAAGCCACGAGTTGATGGATCATCAATCAAGGCCAAGTCAGTCAATGAATTCCCCGCCATCAGCAAATCCAGCTAAGCAAAATTCTGGCGTTGTGAATTACGAGAAGGTTTGGTGTCGATATTGTCAAGGGAGACATCATGAGTCAACTTGCTACAGGAAGAATGGCACTTGTTACAATTGTGGTGGGCTCGGTCATTTCGCTAGGGAGTGTCCCAAGCCAAATTCAAAACTCATGCTTGGAGACCGAACCAAACCGATGACACAGGGAGTAGTGGCGAGAGGTGGCGGTACACAACAGCCGAGAGGTCGTGGAGGTCCCATCTCTCAGCGGGACGTGAGATTTGGAGGCAGAGGAGGCGCGCGAGTCACAGTTCAGGCACATCACAGCGAGGCTGGGGGACCAATCGACAGACTAGATCAGACAGATGACACTACCGTGGCCACAGAACTGATAGCAGGTATCTTCAATATTTCTGGGTGCTTTGCTTACGTACTGATTGATACTGGATGCAGTCACTCAGTATCATCTAAAGCTTGGGTCAAAAGATGTGGGCTGGCGACAATAGAGAGTGGAAAAACAATGTTGATCGGAACACCCACCTTTGAATTCTTCATTCAGGAATTGAGGTGTTCATACCTTAAGATACAGATTGCAGGACGAGAGCTAAGAGTAGACCCAATAGTTGCAAAAGCAGGACGATATGATGCTGGGCTTGGAATGGTTGACTATGCATCATGCCACGATTGATTCGCAGGAAGGTGACATTCCAGAAACCGGGGACTAAGCCATTTTCATTGCAATTCAGACAAGTTGGTGATCGAATCACGACAATCTCAGCTTTACAGGCACAGCATCTAATCGAGTCAGGTTGTACCGCCTACCTTGTATCAGCCATGCAGACGAAATCGGAGGTCAAGAACCTATCATCTATTCCAGTGGTGTCAGAATTTACCGACGTCTTCCATGAGACTCTACCAGGATTACCGCCTGAACGAGAGGTTGATTTATGCATCGAAACCAAACAAGCAACGGATGGAGCAACTAGCGCGAAAGCCGTTGCGCGTTTTGGTTTGCTTTATCCGCCATAGTAGAAAGAATAAGCTGCTTCTTGTTTAGGGCGGGCTATCTTGACTCTTGAGCCTGAGAGGGAGAAGGCTTCCCGCGTGGGCGGATTAGCAATCCCTAGTCTTCCATAACGCGTATTGGACTTATGTTTCCTCCTCCTCGAAGATGATGGATCTATCTGGTCACCGAAGCTAAATGGACCCGAGCTGTTGATGACCGAATAGAAAGGTTTATTTTCAATGGCAAGTCCTAGATGATGTAGGCTTTGCTTATCCTGGCCAACCACAAAGTACGCATCTCATGTGCAAAGAGACGATCTTCCGTCATAGACTATAATAAATAGTAAATGGACCGATCACCAGTTTATTGGCTCGTTCATTCACTCGCTGGGTAAGGAGGCTGTGACTTACAAGATGTCAAAGGGAAACCATTGTGGAAGTTCTTCGGTAAAGGGCTTTAAGCGAGTAGGGGTAGCTGATACTACGGCAGGGATTCGCGAAGAGCAACGCCTTACGATGTTCATGACCAATTGGTCAGCATCTAGCAAGAAAATGGATGCGTCGCCGTGGCTTATGACTTTCGAACCCTTTTATGCCTTTGATACCACCCTCGGTAACGCACTAATAGACCCCGCTGTTGACTCACGTTGGATTCAATCGATTGCTTTCCGCATTTCTAGCCACGTTTCAGCCCTATCCTTCTGTTCTTTATGCAGTAGTTGGTTGTTTATGGCCAGCCAGCCTAGAGACTAGGGATAAGATCAAGCAATAGCCGGCATTCAATTCTTCTTTACATCTGCAGCTCCAAGAAAAGAATCAGAAATTGAACCTTTCCACCAAGAGCCAGCCTATAGTGAAATTGGTAAGTTGAGGGCGCTAAGCCTTTTGTTTAAGATGAGTAAGGGCTCCTTTTTTTCACACAACCGGGAATAAGAATAATCCGAAAGTCGCTAGATTAGGAAAGCATAGGATCGAAGTCTTGAACGGACTCATTCACTGCCTCAGAATATGCCCACGCTGCGCGCCCTTGACATTTTGCATCACTGTACATCTTTTCTCCATTAGCCCCACACGAACCAGATTTGCTTTTTGAAGCACTAGAAAAGCCAAGCAAAACTCCAAAGTGCCCGGGCCTGCGAAAGCTGAATGAGGGTAGCCTCTCAATTCCTTGATATTAGTAGGAAACGGCATCCCCAGTATGTCTTTTGTTTTGGCGGGATACACCTTAATCCCTTTCTTTCGTACTCAGAATCCGAGGTTAGAATATGCTCGACTGATCCTATTTCACTGTCACCACCTTTGCTTCTTCGGTTGATGAGTCTCAGGTGACTCTATTAGATTCTTGGGTCGGGGAGTTTTCAGTTTCTCTAGTGGGAGAAATGGTGTTTGACAGGAGGGCCAACAGTGTTAAGAAAAACAAAGGAGATTCTGGCAAGAGCTGGGATACATAAAAACCAAATGCTTAATGTAGGGGATTTTCATACTGTCAGATCAAGAAGGGTTAGGGGAACCATTCAATGCCAGAGTAAGCTGGGATTAATACAGCTTAATTGAAGACTTCTTTCTCTTTTTACCGAAGATCATTCTTCCCGAATAGAGTACGCGTAAGGATCTTCACTTTTTTATTAGTAAGGAGTAGCGAAAAGAGACTTTCTATTTCTCAGAAGCCTGCCTCCATCTGGCAGCTTTTTTTCTCACGAAAGACCCTTTGACTTGATAGCCAGAACGCCGATGAAAGAGAACGGAAGGAAGTGTACCGCGTAAGTAAGTCTCCTAAAAATAAGTAGTAGCCCTATCCGATTCATTCTCCTATGCCTACAGATCGATTTTGAGCCGATGATCAGAGTGTTTGTTTGGAAGGAGGTAGTCCCATGTAAGTGGATGTAGGCAGATAGCCTTCCCTTGTTGAAGAGGCTAGTCTTTGTTTCGGATTCCCATGTTGACGAAGAAAGTGCCCGAGCTATCACATTTCTGAAATTTCTTATTCGAGGGATTTTGATGTTTACGATTTGCGTGTTTGGGTGAACCTTGACCAGCCTCGGTATCTAGTGAGCCAATGAAATTTTCTTCCAGAGAGGAGCCTTACCTAAAGAAGAAACTATGCCCCTGGTTTGAAGCGAGAAAAGACAGCCTTTACCATCTTGACGATAACGAGTCACTAGTCTACAACGTAAGCAGATTCCTGAACTGACCCAGCTCTACTTATGCAAGTCCGGCACAGACAATTCACTTATATCTTGAGTAGCTAGCTATATAGGATCTAGAGAGCTATCTTCTTTGTTGAATGCTCTTTGAGAGTAGTAGAGCCAAGAGGAATAGTACGTTGACCAGTGCTACAAGTTTGGAGTTGAAGCCCGAGCGTTAGCGAGTTTCTTTTTCACATGAGATGTAGGCAAGCACTGAGGTAGCCGATTCCACTCCGAACTCCGCGCCTTTCCATACACTCTTACTCCAAACCATTTGAGAAAAGCATACTGCGTCTTATTGCCAGATTAACGTCCGGGCCAAGCACGCACCGATTGCACTCTGACCTTATCTTGTCAGGCGTAGACGAGACAAGCAATGAAACGAAGAATTTACTAGTGAAGCCCAAGAAAAGCGGAGACAAACCCAGGAAGAGATCTGATCGAGAACGCTGCGCGCCTTTTCCACTTACGACAATATACGAAACACTTCATGATATCGCAAAACACAACCACAATCTAGATCCGTCAAAATGTGAGTTGGTAGCCCGCCCGTGCAACTTAGAAATGTGGTATAAGAACAATCGGGCAACATCGGGAGCAGTAAATGGGTTTACCGAGTATAAAGAAGAGCTGATGTTAGAACGCTTCAAAGCCCGGCTAGTAGCCAAAGGTGCGGAGCAAAGAGGAAGGAGTAGATTTCACAGACACTTTCAGCCCTGTTGTTCGACCCACATCAGTACGTGTTGTACTTACCATTGCCTTATCTTTTGGTTGGCCATTACATCAATTGGATGTCAATAATGCTTTTCTGCATGGTGACTTGGAAGAGCCGGTTTACATGCTTCAACCACCGGGTTTGACTGATCCAACCTATCCACAGCATGTTTGTAAACTTAGAAAGGCGCTCTATGGCCTTAAACAGGCTCCCCGTGCCTGGTACAACAAATTCCAAACTTGCTTGCAATCACTAGGCTTTCATTCTTCTCAATGCTTCGCCCTTCCTTATTCCTCTTCGTCTTGGTATGATACTTTCCTAAAAGCAAGGATTTTCTGAAAAAAATGATCTGATCTAACAATTGAATGAAAGCACATGGTTTCGGATCCAAGCACATGGTTTGCGGCTCTGGGCAAGGGATGCTGTAGTTTTTTCTGCTAAAAAAAGAACTGTTATTATTCGCTCCACTCTTGCCATCACGCTCTGTCTTGAGCATCTCCCACATCTAACTGCAAGCCTTGCTTTCCATTGGCTGATTCTCTGTTCCAGGTACAAGTCAAGTGGTCCGGGGATGGATTCCTGGTGAAGAGCACTTTTGGATTATCTAGTTGTTGCTTTGACTACCCCAATACCCAGGATTAAAGAAATACGATTCCTAGCGCTAGAAAAATGCATATATAGGGTCCAGAATTCATGCAATGGAATGAAATAAGGGTTTAAGCCGGGGATTAAAGAAAAGGTAATATCCTCGGGAAAGGCTAAGCACATTCGAAGACAGGCTTTCTATTTCGCATTCTCTGGCGGCAAGCCAACTGGAAGCAAATGGGATGAGAATTGCTGATATCCTTGGTACTGTCAAGTGCGGATTTCATGAGTTACTGTGATTGCATAGCGGATTTCACATTTCCAGTCAGTACGCTTTCAGGTGAAGCCTTGGGGCAGAGATCATTTCCTCCACCCACTCCAAATTCAAGTGCTGCAATGACGAACAGTGGGATCAACTATACCTCTTCAACTATACCTCTGGTTCTTCTGGCATATTTGATGAGACCCGTTCTTTTTATGTATGCAAATTCCTTGATTGCGTAGCAGTTATGGATATTTCCCCAATCTTTCTTGCTTATGAAACATCTTTGTAGATTGGAAGAGTTCCACTAGGACAGCAAATCAGCTACTTCGAAAAGACCAGAGCTCAGATACTGGAGAACATGGAGGAGGAAGCAGCAAGTGATTTCTTCAAGACGGCGCTCTTCATTGTAGCTGCAGGATCCAATGACATTTTGGAGTATCTTTCACCTTCAGTACCGTTCTTTGGACGAGAGAAGCCTTATCCTTCATACTTTCTGGACGTGTTGGTTTCCAATCTGACATTTTATCAGAAGGTTCTGCCAATTTATCCCTACTGTAGTTTTGTGTCGCTTGCTCTTGTTTGCTGCTGACCTCTATTTTCTTTCCCTCGATTAAGAGGCTAAATGAACTGGGTGCTCGAAAGTTTGTTGTGTCCGACGTCGGGCCACTCGGTTGTATACCGTACGTTCGTGCTCTGGAGTTCATGCCTACAGGGGAGTGTTCAGCATCCGCGAATCGAGTCACTGAAGGTTACAACAAGAAATTGAAGAGGATGGTCGAAAAGATGAACCAGGAGATGGGTCCAGAGAGCAAATTTGTGTACGTAAATACGAAGGAGTTTGGCAGCGCCGAAGCAGAGGAAGGAACCCGAAGCAATGGAAAGAACGACGACCTAGGAGGTAGTAGTAGTACGAAGCCGGAAGGTGGTTTGATTCAGAAGTTGAGTGAGGAGGCTTCGACCGTCGCCACAAAGATTCTTATGAGGCATGCTTCTGACGGGCTGCCACGCGGGAGGTACTGGAAGACTTTTCAAAGGGCTAAGTATAGGCACCGGGAAAGAGTGGGGGGTTGAAGTGGAGTTGCCACGACGATTTCTGGTAAGTCGATTGCGGAGGAACTGAGAGGGAGAAGGCCGGGCTTCCCAGATTGTGCAAATTAGCCATTCCACTTCGGGGCCGTGTGCACATAGCATGGAGGCGATGCCTTATGCCGTGGCGTCAATTCTAGCTTCTGATGCGGGAGCTTCTAGCTGTTCGCTTTTAAATTGGCACTTTGAGGGCGGAGCGTGAATTAAGTAAAGGCTTATTTGTCAAATAATATCCAGTCCTGAATGTTTCATTTTTATTAACCAAAACCAACATTTCTCATACTTGCAACTAAGACCTCGAATGTTTGGAAAAGACGATGTCGACAAAGCGGAGTTTTTTAATGAAATAAAAGACATTTGCAAGTGCTGGCTTACACCCGGGGAATTGTCAGTAAATAAGGCGCCAGGAGGTTGTGCAAGCACTAGAAATGACGAGCATGGAGAGGTCAATCTTGGTAGTCAGGTCTGGTAGAGCAATCTAAAATTATCATATAGAAATGTTATGATTTCGGTATTGATCAAAAGGTGCTGGGACCTTAGGGGATACATTAGTGCCATGTTCTATTGCGGAACGGTCGTATCCTGGTAACCTAGCCCCCGTAAGAGCTCTACCTAATCGTCGACATAATGGGTAGAAGGCAGGCTGTGCTTATTTCTCGGCAAATAGCTAAGTCGACACCTCGAGGTAGCAACTCAACTCTTCGTAGATAAAAACAAGTGTTCAGTGGATCAAACCCTGTATTAATGGTTCTGGCAGGCTGCTGGCGTGGGACTGTAAATCCTCTTTCGCTAGAAACACTACAACAATAGAAGCACCCTTCTAGAGATAAGAATAGCAAATGTTTTGAGGCACTGATGGAAGCATGCCAAGGTGAAGTTGACGATCTCTTTAGCGTTTATCCTTCTCTTTATCTTGCCCTATGTGCTCATGCTGTGAGTGCCGCAGGATGATTTAGTTCTGATCGAGTGCTTGACCCCTTGAGGAGGGCATATTCTTCAGCATCTCTCTTGTCGGATCGTATCCCCGTGACCACGTCGTTAAAGAGACAGTCTTTCTTTGGTTTGGCCCACCGATTTACCGTCGTTGGTGACACTCTTCTGAGCCCCTAGATTCGCCGAAGGATGAGATCTTGCCTATGCTGTAGTGTAGGATGAACAGGAAAGTTCTCCTCCATTGAGACCCCACCGCCGTGGAAAACTACTACTTTTTCTTATTGAAAAAAAGAGCTTTGTTATCTTACTTGCTGGCTAGTAAACGCTACCCCTACCCTTGAAAACTTGTTTACTTTTGAGGGCCGGAGTTTACTTAAATTCAAGAGGGACTTAAAGGATTTCTAACTTCACTGTCCTGCTTACTCATTGGATGAATTGACAGAGTCTCTTGCCCTTTACCTTGGATATACACAAGATTGCTCATTCGCTGTAACCACTAGTTCTAGAACTGAATAGGAAAAGCTATATGGCACTCAAACAGAATGGATAGCAACTGAAACTCCAAGAGGTAGTATACTAATATACTTTTTTTCCTAAAAACCGGCTTTCCTAAGATGCCTATTGGTCTAAGCTTTATATCTATCCTATCGCTCTCTTGCTTAAATTCACTTCCTTCCTTAACTCAGATCTAAATGGCTTCCTTTGGATCGACATTAACTTAGGCGTAGAAAGAGGTAAAAGCACGGGCATGGAAAAGGGATTATATGGCGTGCTGGGCTGGATGAAAGAAGCAACTACGCCTATGTTGGAGCCATTCCATTTGAATTGGCACTTTCTCCATCATGACTCATGGGAAGAGACATTGGCAATAATTCACCTTGGACAATTTATTTGTGAAAATTTATGTCTATTTAAATCACACATAAAAA
>Ga0182232_1000049_pt1 | contig 40976 bp, 59 predicted proteins | sample G6R1MG_30_FD_155484 | JGI IMG/M metagenome (GOLD analysis project Ga0182232, IMG submission 155484) | Phyllosphere microbial comminities from miscanthus, Michigan, USA - G6R3_NF_07NOV2016_LD2 MG | ecosystem: Host-associated > Plants > Phyllosphere > Phylloplane/Leaf | place: USA: Michigan... | reverse complement strand
TGGGATGTTCCTACGAGGGCAGTGCCGGAAGAGACGACGGCTGACGATGATCGGTTCCGCCGATTGCTCGCGTTCGGCCGACTGTCGTGTCCCGAGGCTCGGCGGGTGATCGAAACGCGAAACGGCAGGGCGAAGGCCCTGCCGCTCTGCTGTGATGGCTCCGAGGCATCGAGAGGCGAGCCTAGCGGGCCAACACCTCGGCGACGATGCGCCTGGTCGTAACCGCCCGAGGCGTCAGGGAGGGCGTCGTCGTCAGTTCGGAAGCCGGGCGCACGGCGGCGGTGACGCGGGCCTGGTCGCGGTACAGCGTCGGGGTGACGTTGATGCGCTCGTCGGCTGCTGCGGCACCGGTCAGGACGATAGACGCCATGGTAGCGAGGGCGAAGGTACGGATGGTCATGGTGTTGATTCCTCTGATGGTCCGGGGTCTGCCCCGGTTCATGAGAGGAATATGCTTCGCACTGCACCATCATTCAAACAGATAGGATCGATAGAGGATATCGATTGGATCAATGTTATGGGCGTGTGTCCGAGGAGCCCTAGGGGTCATTGACGGGCGCAGCCAACGCGAAAACGGCGGAGCTATCACCCCGCCGCTATGCCTTGCAGTTGTGCCATCCGAGCGAGCCTTACAGGCCGATCAGCGCCTGGGACGCACCGATGATGGTGAAGGCCAGACCGCCCGCGAACGCTGCGGCCATGGCGTATGAGAACCCCTTCAGAACCATGAGATTGCCTCCGGGAACCGGATCAGCAGCGGTTTCCGCCCGAGGTCTGGCCGTACTGCATCACGGGGAAGTTCTGCTGGTTCGCGTTGCCCTCGGCGGCCGAGCTCATAGGGCAACCGCCATACGCCGGCACGCGAGAGGTGGCGTAGAGCGAACCGGTGGTCTCGACCTCAGACCCGAACGAGGTGTAGCGGGAGGTCGGACGTTCGGCGGCCATGGCGGACGAGATCGAAGCAACGCCAAGGATGAATGCAGCGGTGGCGGTGGCGATACGGGTCTTCATAGCTGGTCTTTAAGCTCCTTCACAGGACTAACCTGGGATCAGGTCTGTTTCTCTCTGTCTGAACCTAATATGGGAAGCCATTTTCATTCTGGACGTGCCGCTACGCACGCGGCACGGTGGATGAATTCGATGCGTCGAGCTGCACCACGGAAGCGCCTAACCCAATCTGCGTTGAGGGGGAGTTCAGGATAGTAGAGTGGATAAATTGACTAAGAGAGCTATTTCTCTGGCATCCCTGTTGATCTTTTTGTGGCTATGGGTCTTAGAACCGTGCCATTGCTAAGTGCGGAAAATGTGATGACTGAAATCAAGACGACCCAAGTGACCGATTATGTGGAGCTGAGCGCCGATATCGTTTCAGCCTACGTTTCCAACAACTCCCTCCCCACAAGTGAAATCGGCAATCTAATTACCTGCGTACACGCTGCTGTCAGCAGCCTTGCAAAGGGTGGAAATGCCTCTCCCACGCAGGAGAATGAAGTCGAGAAGGCCACCCCGGCTCAGATCAAAAAGTCTATGACACAGGATGCCCTCATCAGCTTCGAGGACGGCAAGTCATACAAGACCCTGCGTCGCCACCTGACGATCCGTGGCCTGACGCCAGAGGGGTACCGCGCAAAGTACGGCCTGCCTGCGGACTACCCGATGGTCTCTGCCAGCTACTCGGCTCAGCGCTCTGAGCTTGCCAAGTCCCTTGGGCTCGGACAGCAGCGGAAAAGTTCGAGCAAAGTACCCAAAGCCAAGTCTACTCAACCTGACGATACGGTTGCCGAGGCGCTGGCTGACGTTAAGCCGAAGCGTGCGGGGCGTCCGCGCAAGGCTGCCGCCAAGTGATGCGGTTGGGGCGGTGTCCAGTTTGAATCGATTTGTTCTCAAGGGCGGAGACCCATCCCACTCGCATCGGATCTGGGGGTGCCACTTCTTTCACCTTGCGAAATAATCATGGAGACGGTTTGTACGAGGCGATTGCCATTGTTGGTCCTCTGGCACCTCATACTAAAACTCGCAGCTCACCGCGCCCTTGCTCGGTGGGCTGTTTTTTTGGAACAAATGTTTCAGATAGCCGTTAGGGTGGTCGGCAAATTTTAGAAGGTAAACTTCATCTAAAGACTGCTAGCTTACTGGTAAGTTTCAGATCTAAACTCGGTGTGGCGAAAATACACTAGAACCGTTATGCCAAGGCTTGCTAAGCCAAGATCACACCGCACCGAGAGTGCGCCTCAGATTTTCGGCAGCCGTCCCATGTTCAAGTCGCTCTTCCTCGCCAGCACGGCCACGGCCCTCCTCGTCGGCGCCGCTTCGGCTGCTGACCTTCCCCGCCGCGCCGCCCCGCCGGTGTTCGTGCCGGTGCCGGTGTTCACCTGGACGGGCTTCTACGCCGGTTTCAACGCCGGTTACGGCTTCGACGCCTCCAGCAGCAACGCCCCCACCGTCATCGGTGTGAACAGCGCCAGCACCCTGGTTCGTCCGGGTACCACTGCCGCTATCGCCTTCAGCAACGGCAGCCGTAACGACGGCTTCACCGGTGGTGGACAGATCGGCTACAACTACCAGTTCACCCCGGGCTCCGGCGTCGTGGTCGGTATCGAAGCCGACGCGCAGTACGTCGATTTCGGCCGTGAGCGGAACCGCTTTGCTGCCACCGGCCCCCTGGCCGCCCAGCAGGTGTTCAACCCCACCGGCGTGTCCGGCCTCGACTACTTCGGTACCGTCCGCGGCCGCCTCGGCTACGCCTTCGACCGCACCCTCGTGTACGGCACCGGCGGCTTCGCCTACGGTTCGGGCGGCGGTCGTGACTTCGGTCTGACCAACGCCAGCCGCGACGACTTCCAGACCGGCTGGGCTGCCGGCGGTGGTATCGAGTACGCGCTCCCCACGGACTCGTTCTTCAACTTCTTCAAGTCCTCGGCCGTGACGTTCAAGGTCGAAGGCCTGTACGTGAACCTCGACCAGGGCAACCGCAACAACGGCGCTTTCGCCGTCAACAACGCCGGTGCCACCATCACCACCTCCAGCCCCGGCGTCGTCCTCGTCTCCGGTGGCCGTCAGGTTCGTGAGACCGAGTTCGCCGTCGTCCGCGCCGGCCTGAACTACAAGTTCGGCACCTACTAGGATCTGTTGGACCTCCCGGGATCCGAAAGGGTTCCGGGTTCGGCCTGAGCGTCCCCAGCCCCGATCACCTGGCCGTTTGCGCCGAGGCGACACCCCGAGGAGAGATCCTCGGGGTTTTGTTGTTTTGACCCGTCCCTCATTTGTCCGCGGCTTGCGCGGTAGCCGCTTGGGCGTAGGCGCGTACCGGTCCTGAAACTCCGCTCTTATGGCTGCGTCGCCCTCAGTCGCATACGCGTGAGGGCTGCGAACGCGGTGCATCCTCGGACGTTGACGGCTCAGCCTTGGCGACAGGGCTGAGCGCGTCCGAACAGGTGATCGATGAAGCGGCATAGAACTGGCGACCGGCGTCGGACAGTGGTTGTGACGGGCGGCAGTGCCGGTGTCGGGCGGGCAATCGCCCATGAATTCGCCCAGCACGGCTGGAACGTTGCGGTCCTGGCGCGGGGCGAGGCAGGGTTGCAGGGCACCGTCCGTGACATCGAGCAAGCCGGGGGCCGCGCAATGGCCCATCAGGTCGACGTCGCGGATGCTGAGGCCGTCATGCAGGCGGCGGACGAGACCGTTCGCGCGTTCGGTGCCATCGACGTCTGGATCAACGTGGCGATGGTGACGATCTACGCCCCCGTGCAGCAGACGTCGCCGGAGGAGTACAGGCGGGCGACCGAGGTGACCTATCTCGGACAGGTCCACGGGACGCTGGCGGCGCTCAAGCACATGCAGCGCCGCGACGCTGGATCCATCATCTGCATTGGTTCGGCTCTCGCGTACCGTTCGATCCCACTACAATCGAGCTACTGCGCGGCAAAGGCAGCCGTTCGTGGCTTCATCGACAGCCTACGCTGCGAATTGCGGCACGACGGCTCCCGCGTGCGGCTGACGATGGTGCAGCTGCCGGCGGTCAACACCCCGCAATTCGATTGGGCGCGCTCGCGCATGCCGAGGCGGCTGGAGCCGGTTCCGCCAATCTATCAGCCGGAGGCTATCGCGCGCCACGTCTACCGTGCAGCCCACACTGCACCGCGCGAACTCTGGATCGGGTTTCCGACCTACAAGGCGATCATTGGCAACATGATCATTCCTGGGTGGATCGATGGCTACCTCGCCCGGCACGGCTATCGGGGCGAGATGACGAGCCAGCCCGCCCGCAAAAACCGGCCGGACAACCTCTACGAACCCGTCGATACCGATCCGGGGGCGCATGGGCGCTTCGACGACAGGGCGCTCTCTTCCGTGTCCGCCGCCAACCCGCGCTGGCTCAAACTCGGCATAGCTGCAGCCCTCGGGACGGTGTTCGTCGGTGCTCTGGCGGCCGCACGTGCGGCTGAGCCCCAGCGTCGCTTGCGGTAGGGAGGGAAAAAGACCCCCACGATTTGAGGTTTTGGCGAGTTCCCATAACGTCACCGTGGGGTCATGGGGCGTTCAGAAACTAACGGCCCAAAGACGAACTCCTAACGCTAGGGATGCAACTCCTAACGCCTGTGGGGCAACTCCTAACGTAAGGAAGCAAAGGGTCCTAACGTTAGGGCGCGGACTCCTAACGCTAGTTAGCAGTCCTTCCCAATTGCTCCCTAGCGTTAGGAGGCCGCTCCCTAGCGTTAGGAGTTCGTAGTACTAACGGGGGGCCGAAAATGGAGAGTGGTCTCGAAGCTCGCAGGGGTCGCATTTTGGCAGGGGGAAAAACTTCCGGGTACGTCGCGATTGCACCGCCTGCCTGCACAGGTCATCTTTGGGGGTAGCGGATGGTTGGTGCGCGGACCCGTAAATGAACCTAGCGACGCTTCTTCCGCCCATCGTCGCCGCAACAGTGCTGAATATCATTGTGTTCGCGCTGGCCTGGAAGGGCGGGCAGATCGAGCGCGAACGCGGCGAGGCCCCATGGCAGCTCCCCGTTGGTATGATCGCCTACGGCCTCCCGCTCCTCGTGTTCCTCTACACGTCGCGGTCTCGGCCCCTCACCCATGGCCTAGATATTTTCGGGGCCGCGTTGGGCGCCGAGGCTATGGCGGCCGGCATCGTTTACGCCCTTGCCCAAGGTATCGGCAGCGCCCGCGAACAAACATGCCGCGAGCGCCTTCCCATGGTTGCGGTGGGAGGATTCCTGTTGCTGCTCGCGGTCGGCGCCATGCTCAAGGCTGGATAACCCCGGCACGCAGATCCATCGCCTGCGTGCCCCGGCGTAGGGCATCACCCCATGAACCTCGGCATGAACACCGCCGTGGGCAGGGGGGCGAACACCCCGCTCATGTTCACGGGCGCCTGCGAGAAGGGCTGGATCTGCGGCGCCTGTCCGCCCGTCGCTTTGCCGGTGGCGTAGTCGTAGACGGTCTGATTGCCGGGGGCGATGTTCGTAATCTGCTGGCCGAACAGGTTGGTGTTGGCCGTCATGAGGGCCTGCTTTTCCCGCTCGGACTTGAAGAACGCCTCTTGTGCGAGCTGCGAGCCACGGGCGGCCACCGCACCTCCGTCACCGAAGCCGGACGGGATCGAGGCTTCCGGAGCGGGTGCGGCCGGCGCAGAGCCACCGCCCTGGTTCACATCATAGCCGGAGACGTTGGAGCCACTGAATGAATACGGGTCCACGCTCTCACCCCCGCCGGGGAGATCCAGCCCCAGGTTGGAGACAGCCGACCCAACTGCGTAGGACCCGCCCAACCCCTGCGGGGTCGCCCCAAGGAAGCCGCTCGGATTGAGCCCGGAGAAGCCATAAGACGGGATCGATGGGGTGAGAGAGAGCCCGGCACCGAAGCTCCCGTTGGGCACACCCTTGCTGACATTCGATCCGAAGTCGTAACCCGAAAGCGGAGGGCTGTAGCCGGGCGAAGTGGCCTGGATCGCGGGCGGGGCCTCGATGGTGGGGGCGAAGCTCGGGCCAAGGGTTGGCGCGGTCTGGGGACCGATGGTGGCGCCAGCCTGCGCCCCAACCGTCTGCGCCGTGCTCGGCATCACCCACGGCGTCGCGCTCGGCGCGCCGATCTGGCGCCCCTCCTGTATTCCAAAGCGCAAATAATGGTCGAGGGGGTTCATTCCCGCGCGGGCCACGTCGGGGTTGGCGCCGAGGTAGCTGTTACCGTCGAACACCTGATTGAGCCGCAGGCCCGAAGCATCAAGGGCGCGCCCCTCGTTGAAGCCATAAGTCTCGTAATGCTCCAAAGGATTGCCTGCGTAGATCGAGCTTGCCGCAACGTCGGGGTTGGCTTGCAGATAGGCCGCCGCATCGAAGCCGCGAACGGTTTCGCTCGGGCTGGGGCCGATGGTCGGCGCCGTCTGCGCGCCCAGCGTGGGCGAGAGCCCCGGCGCCCCGATGGTCTGGCCCTGCGGGGCTGTTACGCCGGCTGCCGTCCACTGCGGCTGGAGGAACGGCGTGAGCATCGCACTGATGGTTGGGGTGACGCCAAGGCTTGAGACGGTGCGCGCCGTCCCGTCAGGACCGATCAGCGTTGCCCCGCGACCCTCACTCGCCCCGTAGGTCAGATAGTGCGTAAGCGCGTCCTGTCCGGCCTCGCGCACGTCGACGTTCTGAGCGAGGTATGCGTTCGGATCAAACCGATCCCCGGCCGCATCGATGGCCCGGCCCTCTCTCGCGCCGAACCGGGCGTAATGCTCGAAGGCGTTCATTCCCGCCTTGGCTACGTCGGGATTTGCCTGGAGGTAGGTCGAGGAGAAATCATAAGGGCCGATGCCCGGCGAGGCCGTGACACTCTCGCCAGCGGTTGGTCCTACCAAAGGCGAAAGGCCAGGGGCCGCAACCCCATTCGTCGCCGCCGGCGCCCCAATCGTGAGACCCGTGGACCCAGGCCCCAAGGTGCGGCCCTCAGCGGCGCCGTTGACGAGGAAGTGTGTGAGAGGATCGATCCGCGCGGCGGCCACGTCCGGGTTGGACTGAAGGTAGCGGCTTAGGTCGATCCCCTGCGCAATCTGATGGCCCTCGGGGTCCAGCGTACGGCCTTCCTTGAAGCCGTAGTCCAGATAATGTTGGAGGGGGTTCGAAGCGTAGGTGGCGCTCGATGCCACGTCAGGGTTCGCTGCGAGGTAGGCCCTGGCATCGAAGCCGTCGAATGGAACCGCCGCCGCCTGAGGGCCGGTGCCGATAGTCGGGGACTGTGTCGGCGGGAGCGTCGGCGCCGTCTGAGATCCGGGCTGTGTGATCCCGTCCCCGAACGAGCCGTTGGGCGTGCCACCGCTGGGATTGAAGCCGCCCGCGAAATCGTAAGGACCAGGCGCAGGGGCGGGAGGCTGCGGTGTGATGCCTGCGCCAAAATCCCCGTTGGGGGTATCGCCGCCTGCCGTGCTCCCATTCGCGAAGTCGTAAGGGCCGGGAGCCGGCTGTGGTGTGCCAGGGAATAGCCCGCTGATCGCCCCGCCGATTTGACCGGCTACGTCCGCAGCCGCACGGCCGGCGCCCTCTAGGCCTTCCGTGATCCCATCCGAGAAGTCGTTCAGCGCCCCTACGATGCCCGTACCGGTAGGCCGGGTGGGAGCCGCGTCGCTGTCCGGCGCGAAATAGCGAGCGGTTTGCTGGGGACCATCCAAGCCGAAGGTGTAGTTGGCGAGTTCGGGGGAGCCGTCGTCTCCCAGCCCTTGCGACACGTCGATGTGCCCAAGCGGGGCGTTGATGCGAGCGCCGGGATCGACTGAGAACTTCGGATCGCCCGACGAGAGGAAGTAGAGGTTTTGCGCCGAGTCCGTGGGCTTCAGATTTAGATCGCCACGGCTTACCAGCTTGTAGCTGTCCGCGACCTTTCGATCCTTTGTCGTGGAGACGAACTGCGTCTCGGTGCTGTTTTTGCCCCCGCGCCCCTTGTCACCGTAGGACACGACATCGTTGGCGCCATCGTACCAGTTCCGGTAGCTCTGGGTGTACTTCTGCGGGTTTTCGAGATGGAAGGCGTCCACCAGATCCTTATTCAGGTAGAAGTTAGCCTTGGGGTGGATCGCGTCATTGCCACCAAGACGGCCCTGCACATACGCCGCCGCCATGTCGCGAATGCGCGTGTCGAGGCCGAGCGCCTTTTTATCAATCACTGACTGGTTTCGGTCCCAATCCGTGATCTGGTAGGGCTTGCTCATCTGGTCGATGACGTTGCCGTTCGTGCCCGATGCACGGTTGGTCCAAGTGTCGATCAGGCCCGCAGTATACTTGAAAGCCTCCTCCTGCTTCCCTTGATTGAGAAGCTTGACGATACCATTTGCACCCTCGTGCGAGAGCATTGCCAGGGCGGCATTGAACTCATTCTTTCCGAACAGGACATCGGCCATGATACGCGCTGCCTTCCTAGCTTCGCTGATGCTGATGGCGCCAAGCGCCTACGCGAGCGAGTGCGCAGCGGGCCGCACTGTCTTGCGTGCCGACGATGGTCGGGCGTTCAAGGTCGAGGGCGTGGGGAGCGAGAACACCAACCGCGACGGCGTGAGGTTCGATCGGTTCGTGCTCAAGGGCAGCGTCGAGGGGCGGGCCGCCTACATCGAGACCCAGAAATTCCAAGGGTCCTCGGCTACCGAGACTTCCTACGAAGGCACTCAGGGCGATGCGCTTGGCGCCGTGAAATGGGCCAAGTCCAACAAGGGCATCGGGTACGAGGACGGCGATGATCTGACCGTCTACAGCGGCCCGCTCGAAGGGCATTGGACGTTCGCCTGCGACGGTGAGCGGCGTCCCTAAACCGGTCACAGCCCATATTCCGCCGCGAGGCCGGAGCCTGTGCCTATCGGCCGAAGATCCAGCACCGGACCACGCGGCGCCGCCGCCCTTGGCGCCCCACCCTCGAACGACTGGCGAGCCGCCCGAGCCGCGAACCCGTCTTGCAGGAGCCGCGTGCCGAACCGGCCGGTGTAGATCGCCCCCGCCGCCGGCAAGCCGCCCGCCTGAAAGCCGAGAGCCGCTGCGATGCTGTCGAGAGCCTTGCCCGCGATCTGCCCGGCCTTGCCCCCACCGTTCGGCCGCAGCGCCCCGTCAGGCCCCACCGTCGTCTGCACGGCGGTCCCGAAGCGCCGAAACTCGGCCAACTCCTCCGGGGAGAACATCTTGCGCGCGAGGCCCGCGCCTTTGCCGTCCGTGAACTCGCGGATGCGCTGGGCCATGACACGGGGGGTGAGACCCGCCGAACCGTCCGGCGTCTCCACCAAGCGCCGCCAAGCCGCTTGCCGCAGGCCAGACCACTCCGCGCTGTCCTCACCAACGAACCGCTTGAGCGCCCCCGCATAGGCCGCCGAGCCCGGCCGCGATCCAGGGATGCCAGCGCCGAACAGGTCGCCCGTGATCCGGTTCGGGTCGAAGTCGGAGCGCCCCAGCGTCGTGATCCAGTCCGGTACCGCCTCACGAGCCGCCTGCCCCGTACGAACCGCCGTCTGGAAGTCGCGCAGGCCCCGCACTTGTTCGTCGGAGAGAACCTTGAACGCCAAGGCGCGCTTCTCCCCGGTCAGCGCCGCGCCGATCCGGTCTGAAATCGCCTTAGGGCTCATGTCCCGGCCGTTCACGACGCTGGAGATGAACCCCTGTTGGTGAGCCGCCCACGCCTCGGACTGCTCCCCGAGCGTGGTCTTGATCCGATCTGCGATCCGCAGGTTCAGGCCAGGGCTGCCCCCGTAGAGCATCCGCGAGACTTCGACCGGCTCGGCGTTCCGGTCCACGATCTTGCGCATAGCGAGACCGACATCGTCGCCGGCACCCTGCGGCGCGAACTTGGTCTGGTAGTCTCGGAACAGCGACCGGGCGAGGCGCCCCGCTTCGGCGTACTGCTCGCCCTCCGGGGTTGCCGCCGGTAGAGCGGACCCAGCCGGCGCAGGAGTGAACCCCTCTCCCAATTCGGGGAACGGCGCGTCGTCGGCGACCGCAGGGGAGTTCCGCCCGGCCTCAACGGGCTCGGCGCGGCGCGCCACGGCACGCTCATAGGCGGTGGCGACATCATCGACCTCACCGCGCACCATCGCCTCGGCTGCGTCGCTTAAGGCACCCTTGTCGAGATCCTGCGGCCGGTAGCCAAAGCCTTCCATGTCGATGGCGATGCGCCGGGCCTGACGGTCCACCATCACGGCATTGTCGGCATTCTCCGATGCGACCTGATCTAGTGCCTTCTGACCGCCGATCCGCGCCTCGTCGTCCATCCGGTATCGGGCCTGCCCCGCGCCCGTGCGCTCGGCCCGCAACGCCTCCATGATCTCGTTGGCGGTATCCCGCTGACCGGCACCGGCCATGCCGCTGGAAGCCTCGGCCGGGAGGTAGCCGGCCTCAACCAGCTTCACCCGCCACTGATCAAGCGGGATGCCATCGTGCCGAGCGAGGGTGCCGGCGCCGGGGTAATAGGCCCGGTTCAGATCCATCGCCCGCGCGTCGTCCGTGAGCTGGAGCCCACCATTCCGCGCCATGAACCTACCCATTGGCTCAGGAGCGCCCGCAGGAAGGGCCGCAGCGGGCTCAGGAAGGCCTGCGAGCCCAAATCCGGGGAAGTCGTCCACGGCACCAGCCGCAGGCGCTTGCGGGGCGCTACGGGAGCCGAATTGCCCGGTCTCGGCCGCGCCGCGCATCTGGTCATCGAAGGCCGACCGGATGCGGCCCAGCGCCATACGGTCGGTCGGGTTCTGCGCGGTGGCCGGGTAGTAGGCGCCGATCCGCTTCCGAAGCTGCTCGACCTGCTGCGCAGTCGCGCCAGCCCCGTCCGTGACCCCGAGAATGGAGGCGGCGTTGTTGATGTCCGCCAGCGCGCGATTGGCGGCAGGCGTCAGGACCGGATCAATCGGCACGTCGGCACCGAGGCTGTCCGCCACCCGTGTCCCGAGCCCGTCGAACACCTTCGGCGAGAACTCGCCCGGCAATTCGGCGAGATCATCGTAGGCAGCGCGGTATCGCCCTTTCGCGACCCCGGCCTCGTCCACGATGCCCTGACGCACCCGCGCGCCGGCATCCACTTGGTCGATGGGGTTCGGACCACGGATGCGGCTCAAGGCCTCCCGCGCTGCCTGTTCCGCCGCCTCGGCCTCGCGGCTCGCCCTGCCCCCGTACTCCCGCGCCTGATCCGCGATCACCTCGGCGGCCTGCGTCGGATTTTCGATCTGGACGCCACGGCCGACCCGTTCGCTGATGTCCTGGCGCGCGGCATCAATGGCGGATTGCTGGCGAGCGGTGAAGTCTCGGCCAACACCCTGCGCCTTGCTGCCGCGATCCCCGGCCAGGGCGGCAGCTTCTAGCCCTAGCGCCCGCGCGTCACCCGTGGCCTGTCCTCGGCTCAACGGAATGCCGAACTCGCTGGCGACCGCCTCGCGCATCGCCGCCGGGTTCTCACCCTTCCGCGAGAAGGCCAGGGCCATCATAGCCCGCCCCTCGTCCGTGATCTGATCCGGGTCAATGCCCTCCTTCTGCAGGGCAGCCTTGGCCGTCGTCGTCAGCTCGCCAGCCTCGTTCTGGACCCTGGCGCCGCCTGAGAAGTAAGGCGACCGCGTGAGGGCCTGAGCGCCCTTGATGGCGTACTCTGCAACCGGAGTGAGCAAGCCGCCGGCCGCGCCTCCGATGGCCGCCGCCTCGGCCGCTTTCCCGAGATCCTGATTGTCGACCAACTCGCCTACGGCGGCGTAGCCCGCACCCGTCGCGGCATTGGCCGCCGACCGGCCGAGAAGGCTCGCCCCCTTGGCCGCCTGGAGCGAGGGAAGCGCCAGCGCACCGCCGACGATGCCCGTGGCGGTGCCGAGCCCAGCCGCATAGGGCGCCTGCCTAGCGTATGCCTCTTCGCGCTCCTTCGCCGCCTCGTAGTTCTGCCCATAGCTCTGGCCGTTGCCCACCAAAGGCAAGCTCTGGAGCGCGGAGCCGAGGGCGCGAGGAATGTTCAGGCCGGCGGTGTTGAGCGCCCGCAGGGTTCCGGCCGCCGCGATGTTCTGCGCATTCGGGGCGCCGACCAGCATCTCGTCGGCCTCGCGCCGCAGCCCAGCCCCGAGACCCGTGGAAATGTCCGTGGCGCTCGCCATCGGCGCGCCCCGAAACCGCTCATCAAACGATGCCGTCCCGCCCTCTCGAACGAAGGGATTGGCGACATCAGACGATGTGCGACCGGGACGAGGAGCCGACGCAGGCGTGTCGAATTGGTCGAATACGTTCCCCGAGGGCGGTGGCGCTGTTTCCGGCGCGGCGTCGAACTGATCGAACACGTTCGCCATATCAGCGGCCCCCAAGGATCGAGCGCGAGGCGCCGGCCCCATATTTTGCGTCGAACTGCGCCGCGAGATCAGGGTTCTGCCGAAGCATGTTCACAGCCGCAGCAGGAGGTGCCGCCGCAGGGGACGGCGCCTCGGAGCCCTGCGGCTGCCTGCCGCCTCCCTGAACCCGTGATGCCTCTGGGCCGCCGTCAGCCTTAAAATAGGTCCCGCCTCGCATCTCAGAGGCACGCTGCTTGTTCATCTCCAGGCGCCGTGTTGCCGCCTCTGATGCACGCTGGAGGATCGCATCGCGCACCGCCTGCGGCTGCGAGGACGAGCCCTGAATGTCCAACAGGATCTTGCGCTCGCCCTCGGTCGGGGCAGCGCCGAAAATGCTCTTGAGCTGTGTCAGGGCGTTGGCGGTTACGAGGTTGTCGTACTCAACCGTAGCTTTTCCGGCCTCGGTCCCGACCCACGAGCCTGCGCGGCCGAGATAGGGGGCGAGAGGCCCGCCATAGGCTTTCTTCGACAGATCCATGGCCTGTTTCAGATTGCCGATCACGGCGGAATTGGTTGCCACCGCCTCGTCGGCTTCAAGAATGGCCTTCTTGTCCGACGCGGAAAGCGGCTGCTGATCCTCGCGCGGCATTTTCCCGGTTGCGATGTACGACTGATAGCTGGGCGACCCTGGCTTGATGCCGAGGCTTTCGGCCACCTGCCGACGCTGTTCCGCCTGTGCTGAAATCTGCGGCTCGGCCTTGGCGCTGCGCCGGTCGCGGTAGGCATCAAAGCCGGGATCGGCCTTGGAATACTCGTACTCCTGAACCGCAGCCGGGCGAGCGTCCGAAATCTGCCTGCGAGCCGCCGCGACGAACTCGGGCGTACCCGGCGTGTACCCGGCCTCAATGAGCTGCCGGCTGCGCTCGCTCGGCTTGACCGTGTTCAGGGCGAAATCCAGTGCGGTCTTGGCCTGCACCCGCTGGGCGTCCGGCAGGTTCGGGATCGAAAGAACCTGCATAAGCTTCGGGATCGCCGCCGACGCCTGTTGAGGATCGCTAAGGCCGAAACCCAGGGATATAGCGCCGCCGGCCTGTCCGCCTGTGGCTTCGGCGCGCTTTGCCAGGTTGCGACCCGTGGTCGTGTCAGAGCCGTAAACCCGACCGTTTTGGATCACGCCGCCAGGTGGGATGATGAACTCGGCAGGCTGAGCATCCGGAGCCGGCATGTCGGCCAGCGGATTGGCTGTCCCGCGCGCGTCGGCCGTGATCCCGTAGACGTTGGACGGGTACATGCCCATCCGCCCTTCGAGAACCTGCGTATCGGCCTCGGTCTCGGCAACCTGAACAGGGCCGCGCATTCCCGGTCGGGGCTGCGGTGCCGGCGGCGGTGGAGATGATGTACGGGTGCCGACCGGCGGCACCCCGCGAAGGTCTGGCATCCCGGCTGACGGTACATTGGGCTGGCCCGTAGAAGGCACGAACCCCGCGAGGGGTTCAGGACCACCGTTCGGATTGAACCCCGGCTGCCTACTGTCCACAACTGGCATTCCAGGCGGCTGCGGCACCGCGCCAGAGGCATCGGCAACCTGCGTGGGGCGCTGGCCGTCCGCGCCGAGGAAACGGTTCGCGTAAGACTGCGTCGTCGCGAGACGCGCCGCGTACTCGCCGCCGCCGGGTCGATCATAGCCAGCGAACCCCCAAGCCTTCGCCATCAGGGCGTTGGCCTCTTCGGGCGACTTGGCGTTCTGGAGTGCGGCGGTAAGCGCCGGGTTCTCCTTCAGAGTGAACTGCGCCTGCGCAGCCACGGGATCTTCGGCACCCTGCGTCGCGGCCTGCATATTCTTTAGCCGGTCGCCCCGCCACGAAAGAAGCCCGCCGGACGTGCCGGGCTGTCCGCTCTCGCTCGGGTCCGACCATGTGCGGTTGACGTTCCCCGGAGAGTACCCGCTTTCGTGCTGCCCATAGGCAGCCACCGCCGCCAGTCCGAATGGGTTCGTGAGCCCCCCTGCCTTGAGGCTGTCCACGAACTTGGTTTGAATCTCCGCGCCATCGCCGCTCAAGGGCGGGGCACCCGCCCCGCCATTCAGCGAGGCGCCGGCCGCAGGACCCGCAGGCGCGGCCGGTGAAATGCCAGGGACGCCCCCGCCGCCGAAGATCCCGCTTAGGATGCCGTTGGCCTGCTGCCCCGCCTTGGCCCCCGCCTGCGCTTCGCCCGCCGCCATGGCGAGCTTCGCCGTCTGCGGGTCGTTCGCCATTACGTCCAACTGCGCGTCCGTCAGGGACGGGTTGGACTGCTTCAGGATCAGCTTGAGGGCGTCTTTCTGCTTCCGGCGGTCGAGGTCCTTCCCCGACGCCTCAAGCGATGCCGCGAAGGCAGTCGGGTTGACCCACTGATACCTGTTGCCGGCCAGCATCCCGGCGCCGATGGCCCCGACGACGGAATTGATACCGTCTGAGGTGGAGCGGTCCAGACTGTCAGGCAGAAGGTATCGCTGGAGGAGCGAGCGCCCATCATCCGGGGTGGTGGCTACCGGGGCAGCCGCAGAGCCGGCGGCCTCATTGCCCATGAAGAAATCCAGCAGGCCCATCAGTTGCGCTCCTCGGGGTGGCCTTCAGCGCGCATCCGCGCCTCGATGCGCTCAAGCTCGCCATCGGCGAGAGCGCGACGGACGCGCAAGGAGCGCACGCGATAGGCTAGGTTCAGGACGGAGAGGCTGATTTGCTGGAGATAGCCGGCCGCGCGCTCAAGCTGCTGCGGGGCCTCATGGTCGTGGAGCACGTCGAGGGTTTGCAGACACCCCTCAAGAAGGTCCGCCGCCTCATCCCCTAGCGCAGTGAGAAGCCCGCCTTCCGTCTCGGCCAAGATCGCTTCGTTCAGAAGCGCCTCAACCTCTGCATAGGGCAGCACCGCGTAAGGGTCAGTCTCGCGTAAGGGGGCGTCGCTGAGGTCGGCACGGATGGCGCGGCGAACAATGGCCCCGACAGAGACACCCTCACGCTCTGACGCTTCAGTAAGTGCCGTGTAGTGCGACGGCGCCACCTTCACTGTCAGGTGGTGCGTAAGCAATTCCTGCTGCACGTTCCCGCCTCCAATCTCTGGAGAAAACGTAACACAGGCGGAAACTCAAGGTAACATCTGCGGTTAGTGCAATATACGACAGGAAAAGGCATCGCTGGACATAGCGAGGCAAGCTAAGACAACGATTGCGGAACAAATTTTTAGGGGGCGACTTCAGTTTTCTTCAGGCGCAGCCCGGCCCCACCGCCATTTTCGGGGATGAACTCAACCCCGGCGGCCTCAAAGGCGAGCCGGATCACAGTGAGCGTTGCCGGCCTCGGCATGGCGCCGGAAACCTCGAACTGGCGCACAGTCGTGGTGCCCACGTTGGCCGCCCGCGCAAGGTCGGGCTGGGTCCAGTTTAGGAGCCCGCGCGCGGCGCGGCATTGGGCTGGGGTAATCATGCGACAGAATATAGCTGTTCCACCCTAAAGCGCCAAGTCTGGCGCTATGCGCTTGCGATCCGCCGTCATTCACCTATCATATCAGGCTGAAAACAACGGATATGATGCGATGGCCGAATGGTGGAACGTGGACCAAGCGTTGATCTGGATGGTGATGCGCGACCCGCATCTCGTCGCGCTCGCGGCCGGCGACGCTAGAGGCGCGCGCCGCCGCAGAACGTACTTCTTTGCCGAGTTGGAATGCCCTGCGGAGCCAAAGGGCGGCGAAGCGGAAGAGGACGACGGCATGAGCGACACGCCCTCCGTCTCGCTCATAGCGCATCTGCACAACGGCTCGTTCAGGGCTTGCGACGTGGGACAGAACCCGCCGAGCCCCATCGAGACAGCGATATTCGGCGAGTACGTCTGCGCGCTCAACGAGGTCGGCGAGCCCGTGATGTCCCTGCGGACTGCGGCCCTGCCCTACTCGTGGCTGCACATCAACATCGACGCCGACAGCGTGCGCGAGCACTTTCCACCCAAGGCGCCGGTCGACATGCAGGACGAGCTTTCCGCCCTGTTTAAGCACGGCTCTGACGAAATCCCCCAGCCCACCCCCGATCCAGAGGCCGGGCGTTCCACGGGCACGCAGGGGCACGAGGCGCCACGAAGTTCAGAAGTCCTACGCATCGGCCTTACCGTTAAGCGGTGGCTTGACGAGCATTATCCGAACGGCCTGCCCAAAGCAGACAGAGAACGCCGCGCACGCACTAACGTATATCGAGAGATCGCCGCGTACCTCACGGCCGAATATGGCGTAGCCGATCCGAACTTAGACACCATCGCGAAAGAAGCAAGGGATTGGGATAAATACAGATAGGGGAAGACGGGAATGCGGGTCCGGTTTCTCCTATGCTGACACCTGAGACAAGAGGGAGCAATTTAATACCAGATAAGACGGGGCAAGGTGCTTCGTCTGATTGGGAGCCCCTGAGATGTCCGACCATCCCAGCATTCCAGCGGACGACTTCGCCCGACTGCGGATGCTCGACAGCAAGGCAGCGGCGCAGTTCTGCGGATTCAATGAGGAATATTGGCGTCAGCTTCACCGAAAGGGAAAGACGCCGCCTGCGGTCAAGCTGAGCGAGCGAAAGCTCGGATGGCCCCTGGCAACCCTCGTCGCTTGGCAGGTTGAAATGGCCGGCAGGGCTTCCAACAAAGCTCAGGAGCCGATGGCAGCATAATGGCCCGAAACAACAGAACCCCCGGCGCCGGGCAGCGCACAGGGGCTCTGGAAAATGTCGCTTCGCAGGCTGACAACTCCAGAGATACCGCACCGGCCCCCTTTCTTCAAGCCAAACGCATCGAGCGTCGCTTCAAAATTAGCCCTGCGGTGGCCTCTGCTATCGCCGCGCTTGCCTACGCCGTACCCGAAAAATTGGAGCGCCGCGCATGGTAGCCGCTCGCTCTGTTCCAACGTTCGTGCCCGAACCGGGCGGCGCCCTGGTCGAGGCCATCGCCGATATGCTGGCGAGCGCCGCGGCCTACAGCGGCAGCGCCGCATCGTTCTACGCCATGAACGACTGTGCGGGTGGCGACTTCGCTATGCGCAAGGCCGCAGCCTTCATCCAGACCGCCGCCGAGATCCGCGCCGAAATGGCGGGGGTCAGCCTTTCCAAGGGAGGGCGGCGCGCATGAGCCACAACCCAGGAACCCTGCCGGCAGGCGACGCCTGCATCTACTGCACCGCATGGCGCCATTGGGGCACGCAGGCCGTCTCTCGGGATGGCTGCCACACCATCCACCGCGAGCCGGTCGGGCAGTGCCGCGCGCACCCGCCGACGATCAACCGTAGAGAAGCCGGCGCCACGAACGCGGAGTGGCCCGTCGTCGCCGCCTCGGATTGGTGCCGGAGCTTCGCCCCCATGGGCGCGGCGTGCGGCACGGAGGAGGCCGCATGACCCCGATCCAGTCAGAGGAGATGTGCAAGGCGCTCGGCCGAGTCCTGGCTTGGGATGACCGCTTCTTTCAGCGGCACCCCGAGCGGCGCCACCGCATCCGCCGCGCGTATCCCGCCGAGATCCAGTTCCACCAATGGCGTGGCGCTTTGAACAAGCCGATCCCGGATTGCCTCCGGGTCTACATCGGCAAGCGATCCACCGGCCCCACCCGCTGCGTGATCGGCTTCATGGCGCCTGACGCTGAAACCGACCTGAGCGAAGAGGACGCCGAGCGGCTGTTCCAGATCTTCGCGAGCCACGGCGATCACTCCCTGAACAACCCCGCCGCGCACATCAGTGCGGCGCCTTCGTCCCCTGAGACGCGAGGCCACATCGAGTGACGCGCCCCACACTCCACGAGATTGCCCGCGCCATGCGCGGCAAGGTCAACGGCAACCAGGTGCTTTGTGCCGGACCGGGCCACAGCCATCGCGACCAGAGCCTTAGCATTCGCCTGTCCACGCAGAACGCGGACGGGTTCGTGATCTACTCCCACGCGGGAGACGATTTCCGCGTGTGCCGGGACTACGTGGCCGACGCCCTTGGCCTGCCATCAGATCGGTGGCGGCAGGACCGCCCCCAGCCATCCCCGGCTGAGGTTCGGGCGAGAGCCGAAGCGCAGGAGCGAGCCCGCCAGCAGGAGGAGGCCGACGAGAGAGCCCGCCAGCGGAACGCCCTTCGGATTTGGGATCGGGCAGAGCATCCGGCCGGGACGCTGGTAGAAACCTACCTCGCCAGCCGCGCTCTCACCCTGCCTGACGACGTGGCGGGTGAGGTACTGCGGTTCTCGCCTGCCTGTCCTTGGGAGCGCGGCACCGCGCCTGCCATGGTCGCGCTGTTCCGTGACGTTGCCACGGACGAACCCCGCGCAATCCACCGGGTAGCCCTCACCCGAGATGGGCGAAAGATCGGACGGAAGATGCTCGGCTTGGCCGGCGGCTGCGCGATCAAGCTCGACGCGGACGAGACGGTAACGATGGGGCTCGCCATCGGCGAGGGCATCGAGACCGGCCTAGCCGCTCGGCAACTCGGCATCCGCCCGGTGTGGGCACTCGGCTCCGTCGACGCAATCCGAGGCTTCCCCGTGCTGGATGGCGTCGACGCTTTGTCTGTCCTCGCCGAGACCGACGACGGTGGAGCCAGTGCGCGGGCTGCCCGCGAGGTTGGTACGCGCTGGCACCGCGCGGGGAAGGCTGTCGAGATCATTGAGCCGACCGTTCCCGGCGACCTCAACGACGCAATCCAGGGAGGGGCTACTAAATGGCAGTGAACGGCTACCACGCCGCCGCCCCGGCCTATTTCGAGCGCCGCCCCTTCATCCCCGACATTGAGGACGAGGGCCGCTTCCCGCCGGCCGACGCCTTCGACGTCCCTCCGCCCGCGAAGTCCGCCAACATCAAGGCTACGCCGTTCGAGTGGTGCGAGCCGTCTAAGATCCCCCTGCGCGAATGGCTCTACGGAGGGCACTTCATCCGCCGGTATCTGAGCGTCACCGTCTCCCCTGGCGGGATCGGTAAGTCCTCCCTGGAGATCGCTGAAGCCCTCGCGATGGTCAGCGGACGCGACCTCCTTGGGGTTGTCCCCGAGGGGCGGTTTAACGTCTGGTATTGGAACGGCGAGGACCCCGTTGACGAGCTTCAGCGGCGCATCATGGCCGCTGCCTTGCACTACGAATTGGAGCCCTCCGACCTGCGCGGACGCCTGTTCGTCAATTCCGGCCGCGACACGGAAATCATCATCGCCCAGCAGGATCGGAACGGGGTGACGGTCGCCGTTCCGGTGGTGGACGCCATCAAGGAGACCATCCGCGAGAACGGGATTGATGTGCTGATTATCGACCCGTTCGTGTCCTCGCATGGCGTCAGTGAGAACGACAATGGCGCCATCGACCGCGTAGCCAAGACGTGGGCCAAGATCGCCGAGGAAACCAACTGCTCCATTGAACTCGTTCACCACTCACGAAAGACGAACGGCAACGAAGTTACGGTGGAAGACAGCCGAGGCGCCGTGGCCCTTCTCTCTGCGGCCCGATCTGCCCGCGTCCTAAACCAGATGACCAAGGACGAGGGTGAGCGCGCTGGGGTCGAATTCCGCCGTCTGCACTTTCGGGTGGACAACGGCAAAGCCAACCTCGCGCCGCCCCCTGAGGGGTCGACGTGGTTCAAGCTGGCCTCCGTCGATCTGCGCAACGGCAACGGGATGCTCGGCTCCTACGGGGATCGCATCGGCGTCGTGACGCCGTGGCAGTGGCCCGACCCCTTGGAGGATATGAGCGTTGCCGACCTCTACGCGGCGCAGCGCGCAGTGGACGGCGGGACGTGGCGGGAAAGCTCGCAGTCCCCGGAGTGGGTCGGCAACCCCATCGCCAAGGCCCTGAACCTCGACGCCACCGACAAGGCCGCCCGCAAGCGGGTCTCCGCGATGCTCAAGATATGGATGGGCACGGGCATGTTCGAGACCTTCGACGGCACCGACAAGCAGGGCCGTCCGCGCAAATTCGTGAGGGTGGGCGAATGGGCGACGGAATGATGTTCTCCACCGTGAAAGGTGGAGTGGAGACAAGTGGAGAGGTGGAGGCGCCTGCCACTCTCCACCACCACCCCTTTATAGGGGTGGGTGGTGGTGGTGGAGGTGCCCGCGAAACGGGATCGCGGGTGGAGGTGGAGACGCAGAGCCAAGCCCCCAGGGAGGCACCTCACGGGCTGCCGTGGCCGATCCCCAGCCGCGACCGATGGGGACCTTTCGCTCCCGGCATAGACCCGGCTGAGCAGCGTGCCCGGCTCCGATCCCTACGTGCCCTCGCGGCAGTCCATTGCGGTCCCCGTGCCGCATCTCTGTGCCGGCTTCTCTCGTCGGCCGAGACCGACCCAGCCGCCCTTGAGCAGGCCGCCGACGCCCTCAACTGCCTCGCCCCCATCGACAGGCGCCACGTCCTCGCCAGCTATGCCGGCCTTTCCCGATCAGCCTAACCGAGGTCCCATGCACGCCACCGAGATCGACAGTCTTTGGTTTCACAGCAACCCGGAGAGGCAGTTCCGCCTTCGCCGCCAGATGCCGGCCGAGATCGAGCAGTGGCATGTTCCCCCTGGCGAGGGGCAAGCTGCGTGGTGCGTCATCCGTCGCGAGGACGGGGCGCTAGAGGCGTTCGGCCTGCCCGAAGGCGAGACATGGGAAGACGAGGACGAGGAGCTTGCCCCGTTCTTCGCGCAACTCCGGGGAGACAAGGCATGACCCACGAGACCCAGCCCACGCCGCGTCCGCCGGCCACGCAGGATATCGAGCAGATCGCTGCCGCCCTCCGGAGGCTGGCCGAGATCGGCTGCGGCGAGGATGCTGCCCTCTATGAGCGGCTAGGGGAATGGCCGCGCGAGTTTCACTCCGGCGCCCCGAGCATCGTCTATGCCGTCATCAACCCTGTCGCCCACGGATGCATGATCGCCATTCGGGAGCTGGTGGCCCACCTCGCCACGTTGGTCGGCCCCGTCGAGGCTCAGGCCATGGCGCAAACTGCCGTGGACGAGCAGCGGGCCAAAAACCCCGCAGTGCGCGCCACCATCGAAATGTTGGAGGGACTGGAGGCCAAGGCGAAGGCGACCGCCCAGGCCGTGACTCGCCCCTCCCCATCCCGAGCGGTTCACTAGCCATGGAGAGCGCAGCCATAACCCTCGCCACCATTGTCCCCCAGCGCACCCGCGCCGACTGCGGCGTGGCCGCCCTCGCGACGGTTCAGGGCTGGACCTACGAGAAGGCCCGCGAGGTGTTGGGCGATCAGGTCACGGAGGCCGGGGCGTGCCTCCTGCCCCTCGTCGTCCCGCTCCTGCGCGAAGGCATCGCCGGCACCTACCTGATGGTGCGGGACCACCCCGAGGTCGATGCCGCCACCCGCGACCGGCAGACCATGCGGAAGCTGCCGAGCCGGGCCGAGATCCATGCGCTGTTAAGGGGGCGCCGAGCCCTCGTCTGCATCGAGGGCGGCGGCACGAACGGGCTTCCCGGCCCCGGCCGAGGCCATGCCATTGCATGGGACGGGACCCAAGCCATCGAATGCGGATCGGTTGGCGAGATCGAGCGCCCCCCGAGTGAAGTCGATTTCGAGGACTGGCCCTTGCGGGAAGTGCTGATCCTGTCTGAGCTGCCGGCCAGCGCCCCGCCCCCACCTGTCGAGATGGCGCCAGCCGCCACCCCGTCCAGCGTGGACGCCGACAGCCTCGCCGCCCTCTTCGCCCGTCACGAGCGTGTCTTCCTCGGCTTCTCCGGTGGGAAAGAGAGCATCGCCCTGGCACACATGCTGGAGCCCTGGCGGGACCGCGTGACCCTGTTGTGGGTCAACACCGGCCACATGGCCCCGCACATGGTCGAGTTCGTCCGGGGCTACGGCGAGTGGTTCACCCTGGAGGAAGTCGCTTCCCCGAACTTGATCGAGCACTGGCAGGCCATGGGCACCCCGGCCGAGGTGTTCCCGCTCGCCAACATCACAGGCAGCGCCGCCCCTCGGCTGCAACCCTGGCTGCACTGCTGCAACATCATCCGCCAGGAGCCGATGAGCGCGTTCCTCCGATCCCAGCCCGGCCCGTGCTGTTTCATCAACGGCCAGCGGCGCCAGGATCAGGACGGCGCCACCGTTGCCGGCCTCCGGTCGAGGCTGCCTGCAACGGTCGAGGTGGTGATGCCCCTGGCCTCATGGTCGGAAGACGATGTGTTCGCCTACGTCGCCACGCACGGGCTCGCCCTGCCCCCACAGTACGCCGAGGGCTATCCCGACAGCATCGAATGCTTGATCTGCCCGGCCCCCATGAAGGCCGCCCGCCTGCGCTACCTGCGTCGCCACTTCCCCGATCAAGCCGAAGCCGCCGTGAAGCTGTCGCGGGACAGCACCCAGGCCACTCTAGCCGCTGCCCTGGCGGTCATCACCGCAGCCGCCGAACCCAGAGACGCCGCATGACCCGATCCGAGCAAGCCGCCTTCAATGCCGGCGTAGAGGCGATGCGCCAAATGGCGATGATCGCCGCCGTTACCATCGAGAACCGGGAGGATGCGCGGGAGGTTCGCCAGCAAGCCGCCGCTGCCGCGCTTCAAGGGCTCGCCGAGGGGGCCAAGACCCTGTTGTTGGCGAAGATCAAGCCAGCTGGGGAGGGTGATCAAAAATGATGAAACGCATTCATAACAATCAGTTAACGGGCGCACCTCATTTAGGGTATGAAGGTGAATGTCTCCGCAGCGCTTCGCTGCTTCCTGGCTGTAACTACAGCGCGATGGGGCGAGAGGTTTAGGCGATGGGCGGCACCGGCAGGCCATTCGCGCAGGGACAGAGCGGTAACGCCGCCGGGCGTCCCAAAGGCTCGCGCAACCGATCCACCTTGGCGATTGAAGCGCTTCTCGACGGCGAGGCCGAGGCCATCACACGGAAGGTGATCGAGTTGGCCCTCGACGGTGACGGCCCAGCCCTGCGGCTCTGCATGGACCGGCTGGCGCCGCCTCGGAAGGACCGGCACGTCCCCTTCACGCTTCCGCTCATCAGGACGGCCACGGATGCCGTTGAGGCCAGCGCCGCTCTGGTCGCCGCCGTCGCCGATGGCGAGCTTACCCCATCGGAAGCGTCTGACCTCGGCCGTCTGGTCGAGACCGTCATTCGCGGCATCGAGCTAACCGACGTGCAGGAGCGGCTTTCACGCCTGGAGGGCATGGGAAAATGACGAACACCTACGAGCGGCGCATCCGAAAGCTGGAGGCGAACCACCGGCCAGAGGGTGCGAACCTCTTGGTTCTGGGCATCCCCGGATGGCCGGAGCCCTCACCCGAGGAGATCAGCCGCGCCACCCAGGTCCTGCGCGTGAGGTTCATCAGCGCGAAGCACGGCCAGCAGACCGAAGGGGCGAGCTATGCGCAGCACTGAAACGAGGCTCGCGAAGGTAGAGAAGGCGCTGTCCCATGCCATGGCTGCGAAGGCCGCTGAGGCGACGCAGGCACAGGCAGCGGAGTGGCGGGCGGCGGGCGCCCCGATCTCTCTCGTCTGTGGCGAAACCGAAGCGATAGCCTGGGAGAGGGTTAGAGTTTTGAAGGGGCTCGGCATGATCCGGCCCATCGATAGGGTGCATGTGCTGCCCGCCTACCCCGAGTTCGCCGGCAAGCACTTCTCGCGGTTCGAGCTACTCGGCGACGAACATGGCCCTGATATCATCCGGTATCTGCGCGAGCATCGCGGCGAGCCCGGTCGAGAGCCGCCCCCAGGTTGGCGAATGTCAGGACCGGTTGCCCAAAGGGAGGCTTGAGATGCGCGGGACCGTTGCGAGGCTGAGTCGCTTAGAGGCTAAGCGCGGGCCAAAGGCCGATGCGCGCTTTTTCGTCTTCGGCCTAAACGACGATGACGCCGCCGAGCGGTACGCAGCCGAGATCCAAGCGGGCACAATCCAGCGAGGCGACCCGTGCACCACTTCGATTTGGCGCGGTGATGGACCGATCCCGTCTCCTCGATGGGCGACGCCGAACGAACTCACGGACGATGAACTGCGGGACGCCATTCATCATCTCGCGCTGGCCACCGGCCGGGAGCCCATCGCATGGGACGCAGACAGCGATGTCTGGGGCGCCGAAATTACGGCTGTTCGGCGCGAGATCGAAACAGAGATGGTCGAAGCTCGTTGCGGCCCGTAGCGACGTTAGGCCATCGACCAAGCGAGCACGAGAATGCCGCTTAGGAACACTCCGTAGGTCGCCAATACGGCAGCAACTTCACGGTTCTGGTTCAGGACGGAGCGCGTGAGCAACATGGGACAGGACCGGGAACGGATACGCCCCCTCTTTTGATCCACCAGTCCCTTCGACGCGATATCTCCGAACCCCTCAACGAACGAGAATTGTCCGCCGTAGCGTGGCAGTCACATAGGTCGTTGGACGCGCGGCCGTGCCCGGCCGATCACTCGATGGTTGGCGGCTTATCGGGCGCTCGGGTCACTGATCGCGCCAACCACCGCAGCGGCCATAGCGGCGGTCATCATGCCGATGAAGGTCACCGTGATCATATCTCAGGCCCTTTCGAGGTGTGGCCCTGACGCACCAGGGCCCTCGAATTTCGAAATGCCTACCAATTCGTTTACAGGCCGTTAACCCTCTCCTTAGCGGAGCAACGACATGCGCGCCGTTTGGGGCTTCTCAGTCGGGTCGATGCTGGCAGTCAGCGGGGCATCTGCTGTCGAGGGCAGCTACCAGGGTTCGGGCTCCGACCCCAGCGGCTACAAGTGGCAGCTGCACGCCAAGATCACCCCCGTTGAGGGGCGATCCTACAAGGTGCAACTCACCTCGACCAACGCGACGTGCGCCTCTCAGACCGAGGGCACGGGAACGCTGCGTGGCAACACTCTTAAAACCGCCGGCACTTGCCCGCTCACGATCCGCTTCAACGGCCGAACGGTCCGCGTGATCGAAGGCGAAGGCTGCGCGGCCGAGCACGGGGCCGCTTGCTCCTTCAATGGCATCCTACACAAGGGAAGATAGCTGCGATGGCGAGTGATACTGAGGGACCGAGCGGGAAGGACATTGCCTTTGCTGCCATGGCACAGAGCGATCTCGCTCGAACCCAAAGTTATCTACAAAGAGGCCGGCGGTTCGAGGGGTTAAACGACGAAGCCTTGGCGAGTCGTTGGGTTCACGACATGCGAGTTTGGGCGAAATGCATCAGAGAAAAGCCAGCGACGCTCGATGACGCTGACGCCGAGTACAAGCTCCGGGAACAGGAGGCACCCTATCACCTCGTGACTGCTGAACTAGAGGAGATTGTTGCAGCCGCTTTGGAGGTCCATGCAGCGATGTCCGAGGAAGATCGCGAACGGGCCGGCGCGGACATGGTGGCTGAATATGAGGCCGATCAGCAGAGCCGAAACTAGGCTTAGGGCCGCCTATCGCCTTTCAGAACCCGCGAGCCTCAAAAGCTACGACAGTCTCGACCGATATCCTGAGCAGCTTGCCTTGGATTTTCCACGCCTCCAGCTCATCGCGTCGGATCATGTTTCGGACATGCTGAGCGGAGCAGCGCCAGCGCTCGGCGAGGGTTTCGGGCGTGTAGACGTTGGGATGGCCCTCGAACTCCGCTGACGGCATGACCCTTTTCGCTTTGAGGAGGGTAGCTGGCGGGAATAGCGCGAAGGCGGCATCAAGCTCCTGTCGATCCCAGATCACGGCGGGGCCAACCTGCCGAGGGCTGGGAAGCTTCCCGAGGCGCAAGAGGTCATTGAAGGCGGCAGGATCAAGCCCGACGTACCGAGCCGCAGCATCGTGATCCAACCCGCGAGGCGGGTACGCATATCGCTCCGCCTCGGGTGGCATCAGATGGGTCGGATGTGCGAGGGAAGGTACGACTTCATACTCTCAGTAGGTCGCGACGGGTCCGCCTCCTTATCCCAAGAGGCAGTAACGACGGCTGGAAGAGGACCGACCTGCCAAAAGGGATGTACCTCCACCGTGATCCACCCTCCGGTCGCGTATGCAGCCCCCTCAATCCATATGGCTTCTTCGTCGGTGTCTACTAGGTACGCCAGCCTCACGACGCTCATAGGAATCCGCTCCCCGAGTGATCCTTGAAGGCATTCGCCCTCCGGATGTAGCCGACCACCGTCCTTGGATCGCGGTGGCCCGATTGATCCATGATCCGCGCGAGATCCGCGCCGCGCTCGGCCGCCGTCGTGATGTAGCCGGCGCGTAGGGAGTGAGCCCCGAAGGTCGAGGCATCGAGCCCGGCCGCAGCCACGTACCGCTTCATGATGTCGGCTACAGCCTGCGTCGTCAGGCGGGGTGGAGTCGCCAAGTTGGCGACTGCTCGCACCCTCCCGGACCGTGAGACCGGCCGGAACACCGGCCCTTCCGTGATCCCTGCCGCGTCCAGCCAATCCCGCACCAAGGCAACCGGTCGGATGAAGCGCCCATGGGGGATCGCTTTCTCGAACCCCTGCCCTTCCTGATCGGTCTTCGACCGGCGCACCATCACCCGCAGGCCGTCGCGGTCCTCGCGCAGATCGGCCACGTCGAGCGCCACCAGCTCCGACCGCCGGAACGCCCCCGCGAACCCGAGGGCGAGCAGCGCCTTATCCCGCTTGCCTGCCAGCGTGTTCGGGACGTGCATCAGCATGGCCGTGAGTACGTCGGCGGTGGCCGCTGCCTTTTGCGTCGGCGCGACGCCGACCGTCCGCCGCACGCCGCGCATGGTCGCGCGTACGTCCTCGTTGTCAGTCGGATCGGGCAGTCCCGCGAGCTTGTGCGCGTAGCTGATCGCGGCACACCGCCGGCCGATAGTGGACGCGGCCCGGCCCGCTTCGGCCTCGTGGGTCAGGAACCCGGACACGGCCACGGGCGACGCCGGGAGAGATCGGAACCCGTACCCGGCGCACCATGCCTCGAACACCCGCGCATCGCTCCGGTACGCCTTCACGGTCGATCCAGCCTTGCTCGCCCGCTGATACGCCTGGACGATGGACGCCATGTCGGCAGGCAGGGTTTCCCCCGGATCGGGGGAGAACTCAGGAAGCGGGCGTCCAACCGGTTGGACACTTTCGGTAAGGGGCGACTCGCCACACCGCGCGGCGAGTGCCGGCGCCAAGTTGGCATCTGCTCCGCGTTCGGAAGGAATGGTGATTTCCGCCATGCCCTGCGCGTCGCCGGCCGAAGGTATCTCCATGACGGGGATACCCTGTCCGCCATCCATCAAAGGGGATGCCACCATGGCACGCCCTTGGTTCGCTCGCCCTCGTGCCGTCATCTTCCTCCCCCCGCTGACCGACGCAGCACCCGCTCACGGTGATCCGCCAGCATTTGATCCGCCGCCGCCGCGGCGCCGCCGCTACGGACCTTCGCAATCTCGACGTGCTGCCACCAGCCGCCGCCTGGCTGTACCCACGCCCAGATCGAGCGATGCGCCAGCCTGTTGCCCTCGTCGGGTTCCGCGATCAGGTCCAGAAGCTCGACGTCCGAAAGGTCATTGTTGCAGTGGTCGGCTCGAAGCCGTCCCAGCGCATAGGATCGCACGTCGAAAGAGTTGGCGTAGACGACGTGGCCGCCGGGACGCTCGCTCGTCAGCTTGATCCAGCCCAGCCGCGCCGCGACCCGATCCGCTGCCCGCAGAACGGCGACGCGGTGCCGCTTCGCCGGCTCGTTGATCCCTTTGTATGAGACCAGACAGAGGGCGGCCACGGTGAAGCAATCGCCGGGGCGAACCGTGAACGCTTCCTCTATCGCACGCTCGACGCGCCCAGGCCCTCGGCTCACCCAATCCTCCTAAGTGTTTCCATCGTGCGCGCCTGTCTCAAAGGAAACATTTAATCGGCCGGGTCGTCTGCATCGCACCCCCTCCCCGCACCGAGGGCATCAGCGAACAGTCCGCCCATGTGCGCGTCAGCCCAATCGGGCAAGCCCATGTAGTGCCCCGGCCGCCGGATCATCCCGCAGACGAAGCGCCCAGCGTCGAACTCCATCGCCAAGCACGGACCTTCCTCGGGGTGGTGCGGGATGAACTCGCGCGCGATCCCACACGGCTCCGTCGCGCAGCAGTAGCCGCGCCCGTTGCAGGGCAGGCCAAGCCGAGGCTTGAGCAGAAGCCGGGCACCGCGCGTGCCGTCGATCAGAGGTATAGCCACGGCTTCAAATTCTCCGCTCGCTTACAACCCCACCCGCCCGAAACTGTCGAGAAGAACGATTATCGGAAGTTACAAGATGGTAGCTTGATAGCAAGGCGTCAAAACGTCATGGAAGCAAAAGCGCAAGACGGCGAGCCGCAATGCCGTGCCGCTATGGTGCGAGGGAGACGGCATGTTAACGGGCCGTCTTCCATGCTCGCGTGCGAGACGGCAGGACGTAGCGAATGCACACCATCACGATAGCGGCGCGAAAGGGCGGGGTCGGCAAGACGACCCTGGCGACCCACCTGAGCGTGATCGCCGCCGGCCCAGGCAAGCCCGTGCTGCTGTTCGACACCGACCCGCAACGCTCGCTGAAATGGTGGTGGGACCTGCGCGAGGGCGACACGCCGGCCCTGGTCGAGTGCGACGCGCGCGAACTCGCCGCGATCATCCCGGCTGCGAGGAGCGAGGGCGTAGCCTATGCCATCGTGGACACGCCCCCACACGCCGAGAACTCAATTGCCGATGCGATGCGTGCCGCCGACCTCGTGTTGGTGCCGACGCGGCCCGGCCCGTTCGACCTTGCCGCCGTCGCGACGACACTCGATCTCGCGCAGCGTGTCGGCAAAAAGCCGCTGGCCATTATCAACCACGCACCGCCCCGCACCGGGACGAGCGAGCCGTCTATCGTCGCCGAGGCGCGCGAGACCCTGACCCGCATGGGCGCCACCGTCGCCGCGTCCGTGATCTCGCAGCGGGTCGCCATGTCTCACGCCGTCATCGGCGGCCAGACTGTGAACGAGTACGAGCCCGAGGGCCGAGCCGCTGCCGAGATGTTGGCGCTTTGGACTGAGGTACAGCAGAGCTTGAAAGGCTGACCATGGCGAACAATCGTCCGACCCTCACCAGCCTCTCCGAACGGCTCGCGCGCAAAACTGCGTCGGTTGAGCCCGAGACCAAGAGCGAGGATGCGGCCCCGCAGGAAAAGCCCGCGAAAACGTCAGATGGGCGTGTGCAGATTATCGTTCGCATGAGCCCGGCCGAGAGGAAGGCCCTTCGGCAGATCGCGTTGGATCAGGACACGACAGCCCAAGCACTTGCCGAGGATGCAATCCGCGACGTGCTGCGCCGTCATGGTCATAAGACGGACTGACGCCGAGAAGGCTTTCCGTCAACCCGTCTCGACGTTAAGCCGTCTTGATAGCAACAGGCCCGCGCCACCCTCCGGAGGCCGGGCCTATCTGCGGTTTAGCGGAGCCTGCGCGGCCGGCGCGCGGCTTCCATGTCGGCAAGAGCTTTCTCGCCCCGAGAGACCCACCGCGCGACGGCGGCGGTATCGTTGCGGGCCGTTGCTCGCTGTAGCCCGGCGTTGATCCGGCGAAGGCGCCAAGCATCGAAGCTGACACCAAGGAGGGCCACGAGATCCCCGAGGGTTGGGACCGGCCGGCGCTGGCGGATGGCAGGCACGACGCGCATCACGAGGCCAGATAGATGGCGACGAGGATGGCGGCGGTGATGACGTTGCCCCGCCCCGCCTCATGTCCAGCACGGGCCAGCATAACGCGGTGCAGACGGCGCATCCGGCCGAGACCAAGGGCGATAGACGAGGGGAGCCCAAAGGCGAGGGCGGCGCGCATGGTGATAGCGGTTTTCATCGAGAGGCATCCTGTTCGCAGTCGGAGGAGGAGCCGCGCAGCCAGACGAATTGCGCGGCGTGATGGTTTTCAGGGGCTCCAAGGGACGGCTCGGCGTCGGCGCCGTCCTCCCGGTCGGGCTCGGCGTCGAGCTGGTCGAGGAGGGCTATCAGCCGGTCGGCGGTATCGAGGGCGGATTGCGCCGCCTCTTCGATCCGCTGGCGGGTCTCGGCGTCGCCGAACGACAACCAAGGCTTAGTCGCCGGAGCAGAGCGGCGCGGGGTGAAGGGGTGAACGTTGCTCACTGTTCGAGCACCGCTGCGTAGTTGTGGAGGGCTCGTGCCATGGCGCGGGTGTCGCCCGCATCGCCGTTCTCAATGGTCGCCACCGCTATCGTCGCGAGGCGCATAACCCGATCATTCTCGTTGCTGGGACGACGCTTCCGAGCCTCCTGAACCGCAGCACCGACGAGGTGGTGGCAGGCATCCGTCAGCCAATCCACCGTAAGAAACGCAGCAGTTCGGTCCACATCGTCGGAGTCATCGTCGGCGCCGAAACGTGGCTGGCAGAGGAGCGCGGCTCCCAAGCCCGCGAACATGACAGCCGCTTGCTGAAGGGTGAGAAGCGTCTCGATCTTCTCGCCGGTCAGGTCGATGGCATCTCTCAGTGCGGACGTAGGGGGAAGCGCGGCGCAGCTCTTTGGCGTGCTCTGTGACGCGTGCGAACCAATCACCGCCTCGACATCGCGGACGATGCCGCACCAGCTTTGATAGTCCATCGTCGGCCGCGCCGGATTGCTGGGCTCGGAGGCAACGATCTCCTCCCGGAAGAGGGGAAGCTTCGCAGCCAAGTCCGCCACGGACGCCACAGGGAAAGCGCAGATCTCGCCGTGGACGCGGTAGCGCGCATCGCAGATCGGGCTCATTTCCTCGTCGGTCAGATCAGCGCTGGTTTCGATCCTGAGAAGGCGCTGCCACTCCGCAACCATGGCCGTGAGAGCAGGCGATGGGGACGCCAATGGGGTCGCATTCGTGACCGACGAAGGATCGGGTGCAGACCGGCGCTTCATCACGCGAGCTGCCGATGCCTTGAGAGTTACGGCACGGTCACGAAGGCTGGGACGGTCAGTTTCGGTCTTGGCGACGCGAACGAAGGGATTGCGCATCTTGAAGTCTCCAATTCTAGACGGATTGACGGCTTGCTATCTCGATAGGCAGGAGAAAGGGGGGGGCAGGCTCAATCAGGTGAGCGTTGCGAGGCCGATGAAGAGGGCGCCGGCACAGATCAGGGCCAGAGCGGCGAACGCCTCGCCCATGCCGTCGAGGAGGCGCAGGGAGCGCACATGCAGGGTGTCCGGCCGGATGGCGGTTACGGCCTGCCAAGGCTCGATGCTGCCCGGCTGCGTCTCGGCATCGGGGATGGTGAAGGCCGGACTATCGTAGTGCCCCCGGCCCGTCCGTGCGGCCAGTCGCCGGACCACTCGCGAGACCGGCAGGGACAGTCGCTCGGCCCGCGAGGTGACGGCTTCGACCGACGAGATGTCGGAGCCGAGGAACAGTGTGAGGTCGTCGGCACGGGCCTGCGCCTGGGCGTAGCTCGGCTGGTAGTGAGCCGCGAACTCAGCTTCGGCGGCGAGCCACCAGCGAAGGTGACGGAGGAGGGCGAGACCACCGAACCGGGTCGCGCAGGAGGCGGCCAGCAGTGTGTCCATGGCGTCACCCATGGCGATCTCAGCCCGCTCGACCGGCTTGCCCTCGGGGGCGACCTGAAACACCGCGTAGGCCTCGGCGTGGGCGTCGATGACGGCCAGGATGGGATCGGCGAAGGCCGGGACGTGGTCGATGGTCGAGGGCGTGGGGATACGGGCGTGCGTCATCGGTCGGGCTCCAGAGGGCTCGTGTGGATCGGTTCGGAGGGGAGGGCGCCGGCTACCCGCCGGCAGGGATGGCGGGGCTAGGCAGCGCGCTGCGCCATCTTGGCGACGGTCCAGGCGGCGCGCAGGGAGACGGACAGAGCCTCACCCCAGGTGGAGCCGTAGCGGGCCTGATGCTTCTTCGCGGCGGCGCAGGCGGCGGCCATGATCGCGGTGCGGTCGAACTTACCAGTGACGACGAGGCGGCGAATGTTGGTGTTACCGAACTCGACGGAGGTGCGAGCCTGAAGGAAGCCGGCGGGCAGGGTGTTGTGCAGACCCTTGGAGAGCAGGGCGGGAACCGACATCTCGAACACGCTCGCCGGGACGACGCAGCCCTGACGGATCACGTTGAGCGCCTTCACCTCGGCGGCGCGGATGCTGATCTGGCGGCGGCGGGCCTGGGGGAAGGCGGCGACCAGGGCGTTCGAGGGGACGATGGAGAGGTTGGACATCTGGTAGGCCTCACCGACGAGCTGTTTCCGTTGAAAATCAACGTAAAGCGTCGATATTAGACTGTCAACGGGGTCCGTCGTTTATTGACGAAAATCGTTGGTAGCCTTACCTTCGATGGATGCTGACACCCTCACAGTCCCGCGCCGCGCGTGCCCTCCTCGATTGGTCGCAAGAGAAACTTGCTGAGGTCTCGCACCTCGGCCTCTCGACAATTCGAGATTTCGAGAAAGGGCGGCGGGTGCCGTCCCACAATAACCTCGCCGGTATCCGTCGCGCCTTAGAGGAAGCGGGCATCGCCTTCATTGAGCAGAATGGCGGCGGTCCAGGCGCCCGGCTGGCGGCTCCTCAAGAGTGACAGGGGCCATCTCCCAGCGCCAAACGGCTATCCATGAGGCCGGGCACGCCGTCATCGGCCGAGCCCTGACGATGGTGTGCGGTGGCGCGAGCGTGGTCGCCGACGACGACAGTGCCGGTCACAGCATCACGGCCGACCCCAATACGATCCATGATGCGTGGGAGCGGCGCGGGAAGTATCGCGGTGAAAGCTCGGGCATGCGATCCGTGTTCGTCGGCCGCATCCTCACATTCATGGCCGGCGCGGTGGCCGAGGGCGAGATCCTTGGGCAATGCCCAGGCGGCGATGGAGACGACCGCTACGAAATCGGCCTCATGCTCCACGAGATCGAGCCCGAGGAAAAGCACGACGCCCTTGAAGCCCGGTTACGCCGTGCGGCCCGCTCGCTGGTTCACCGGCACCGGACAGACATAGAACGCGTGGCAACCGCCCTCGCCAATTCCGGCACCATGACGAGCGAAGCAATCGATGCCATGCTGCCGCTTGGCTTCATGGCTCGTCCGGACATTTGGGCAGGAGCAGGGGGGACCGCAGCACCTTGAACGACACCCTGGCCCGGTCCATCGCTGAAACTGCCGCGGATGCACTCAGCGCCCGAGCGGCCTCGCGCCGAGCCAACGTCCCAGACGAGCATATCGGGCTATACCTCTGGCACGAGAGGGGCTTTCGCGATCACGATACGCTGGTCATCCTCATCAACCACACGCGCGAGATCCTAGACCGGCGCCAGGTCGAGCCTGGCGCATGTCCTCGGCCGTCACCGCGTCCCAGGGTTCGCCGCGCTGCGCGGCAATCTCCGTTCGTCCAACTCGTCCTCGATTTGGTGACGGCATGAATCGGAAGGGCGAACACCAGATCGAGGCTTCCGGCCAACTCGACATCTTCGACCGACTACTGATGCCCGCGTTGGGCGAGGATGCGGTCAGGCAGGACAAGATCCGCCGGGCGCAGGAGAAGGAACAGACGCTCGGCCACAACAGGCCCTCGGCGAAGCAGAAGCGGGCATGGAGCCTCAATCGCCAGCGCGTCGCGGAGATCCGAAACCTCGTCCTGCGCCGCCATGACGGCCCGTGCGATACCGCCGACGCGGAGACGTACCTTGAGGCCGCGCTCCCCCATTTCGTGAAGCTCTACCCCGGCGCCGATCAGCTTCGCACGGCAGTCGATGTATGGGCATGCACGCTTCTTCCAACCATCCCCCGCACTCGCGTCCTCGCCATGATTGAGGAGTGCGAGGCCCGTGAGTGGCGAACGGTCGATGCGGACGAGATCGCGGGCCAACTACGCGTCACCGACGCGGAGAGAACCGCCCTCGGATTTTTCACCATCGGGGCAATCGACCGAAACCACGCACAGCGGAAGGCAGACCGGAAAAGGCGGGATGCTGAATACCAAGCCGAAAAGCGCGCGAGGGCAGGTGCAACACCGCGATCCGCCTCGAACGTCGCTCAGGCAAAAGCCCTCGGCATGTCGCTGTCCACGTTCAAGCGCCGGGCAAAAGCCGGCATGACCGTCGCAACGCTAAAAGCCCCTGACCCGATTTCGTCGGCAGTAGTGCGTAGCACTTACCTTCAGACGACGAATTCAGTTCAACCCCCTACCCAGACTGTCGAGGGTCCAGCGAGGCAGGCCAGCCCGAGCCGTAACGTCGGAGCTGACGGGCATTCGCCCAGGGGCATACCGCGGGCCGTTCGTACCGGTCATGCCGTCCCGCTGCCGCTGCCGAATGCCGGAGTTTCGCAGCCCGATTTGTTGGCCGAGTTCCAGCCGCTTGCTGTCGTGGTGAACACCTACCTCGGCGGATTGCTGCCGCCCGAACTCGTCCTTGCCGTGCGGGCGGCGCAGCGCGCGAGATTGGTGACGCAGGAGTCCGTCGCCCGATCCATCGGCATCAGCCGGCCCCAGCTCGCCAATGCTCTGCAAGGTCGGTTCGGTCTCAGCCAGAGCGCGGCGGCGAACCTCATGCGGTGGCTGAAAGCGGCCTGATCGGCGCGCTGGAGTTTTTCCCGCCTATCAAAAGGGAGGGGTGGAAATGCCGAGGAAGACGCGGACTGATGCATCGACAGGCACCCCGATCAGGCTGGAGATTGTGCCGCGGCGTGGCCTGCGTAGGGAGGATGCCGCGCGCTACGTCGGAGTCAGCACAGCGAAATTTGATGAGTGCGTGAAGGATGGGCGTATGCCCAAGCCGTTCAGGATCGACGGCTGCGTGATTTGGGATCTCCGGCGCCTCGATGCAGCGTTCGATGCCCTGAGCGAGGTGGTGGAAGCCGGCGATGTCTGGGACAACCTCGTGCTGTAATCCCGCGAACGAGCACCCCGGAGGAGGCCGCGGTGCCGAAGGCACGTAAGCCAGATACCGACCCCTGTTTCCTACGCCTCGATCAGCTCCCGCTCTTCGCCGATGATACCGACCTCGCACGCGCCATCGTCGGCCCGAACGAGGAGAAGGTTCGACACTGGCTCGCATTCCTGCCGTCCTTAGAAAGCCAGGGGCTACCGAGGCGACACCCGGTCTACGGTCGATACGTGCCGGCCGTCAGGCAGTTCTACGATCGCTGGTATGGGCTCATCCCATCCGTGAACGCAGGCGCCGACAGGGAACTTGAGCGGCCTTGGCCCTCCCCCAAAAGCAGGCAGCGCCCAAAGGCGGTAGCTGAAGAGACCGACGAGGAAATCTTATCAAGGCTGGACAGACCCACTCCTTCAAAACGCCCGAAGCGATAGCTCGGCAGCGAACCTTACGCGCTGGCCTGAAGCGGCTGAATGTTGCGCTGAATGATACAAAACGGTTGACGTCACTGTTGCACTAAGCGATACATGCTCCATTGAGTGCAACACGGGCTGCCTGATGATCCGCAGCTTCCATGATCGAATGACGGAAGCGGTCTATCACGGGCGGTGCCCCAAGGGCTTTCCGGCCGACCTGTTCAAGGCCACGCGGCGCAAGCTCATCATCCTCAACGCCGCCGGCTCGCTGGACGATCTGAAGGCGCCGCCCTCGAACAGGCTGCACCCGCTGGAACGGGATCGGGCAGGGCAGCACGCCATTTCGGTCAACGACCAGTTCCGCCTGTGCTTCGTCTGGACGGATGCCGGACCGGAACGAGTCGAGTTCACGGACTACCACTAGGATTTTGTGTCGGCCGCCAAGGAGGGCAACCGCCAATGTCTGAGACCTACACCCTTGCGGATCTGCGACAGGCTTTCGACACCGACGAGAGCCCGACCGTGCTCCCGCTCGTTCACCCTGGCGAGATCCTGCGAGAAGAGTTCATGGTGCCCCTCGGCCTTTCGGCCGGTGCGGTCGCCAAGGCCCTGGACCTACCTCGTTCGCGCATCGAGCGCATCGTGAAGGAGGAAATTGGTATCAGCACGGACTCCGCCCTGCGGCTCGCCCGGCTTTTCCGCACGTCGCACCAGTTCTGGACGAACCTGCAAGCCAGCTTTGAGAGCGAAAGCCTGCTGGCTGAGATCGGGCCGGACCTTGAGCGGATCGAGCCCCTGCCCGAACAGGCGCAGGCGGCCTGACGGCTGGCCCGCAAACCCTTACCTGAGGCCGGGTAGATCAGCCGGGAGCCGGCGGCGGTGCAGCGGGCGCTCGCGCCATCATAGCCCACGGCTCATTTCGAGGTTGGCGCCCTCTGCGCCAACGAGACTGAGGCTCAAGCTATCGAAGATCTGACAGGGCTTCATTGAAAATTAACCACGTTGCCCCCAACTAGCCAGCATACCGGTCGCGACCTAGTCGCTTGATCGGATGCGGCCACGATGCCGGGATGGGGTGACGCCGGATGTACGCGCACTCACTCTCGACTTCCGTGGCCGTTGCTATTTCCAGTCCGGCACAAGCTTAACGGTTTGTTGCCAATGATCCTTCAGGATGCCTCCATCTTCTGAGGATCCTGGCCGATGCGCGTTCTGCTGATCGAGGATGATGCGTCCGTTGCTGCGAGCATCGAGCTGATGCTCAAGTCCGAGAGCTTCAACACCTACACCACCGATCTCGGTGAGGAGGGGATCGATCTCGGAAAACTCTACGACTACGACATCATCCTGCTGGATCTGACGTTGCCTGACATCTCAGGCTACGAGGTACTGCGCACGCTGCGCACCTCGAAGATTAAGACCCCCATCCTGATCCTCTCCGGCATGGCCGGCATTGAGGACAAGGTGAAGGGCCTCGGCTTCGGGGCCGACGACTACCTGACGAAGCCGTTCCACAAGGACGAACTCGTCGCCCGCATCCATGCCATCGTACGCCGCTCGCAGGGCCACGCCCAGTCGGTCATCACCACGGGCGATCTCGTGGTGAACCTCGATGAGAAGACCGTGGCCGTCGCCGGCAACCGGGTAAACCTCACGGGCAAGGAGTACCAGATGCTGGAACTCCTCGCGCTCCGGAAGGGCACAACACTCACGAAGGATATGTTCCTCAATCACCTTTATGGCGGCATGGACGAGCCCGAGTTGAAAATCATCGACGTGTTCATTTGCAAGCTGCGCAAGAAGCTCGCTCACGCGTCGGGCGGCCAGAACTATATCGAGACCGTCTGGGGCCGTGGCTACGTCCTTCGAGAGGGCGCTCCAGAGATGCGTGCCCTCGCGGGCTGAGGTCTTAGGTTCTCGGTAACCGTCCATCCTCAGCATGGGGCGCATGTCCAAACGTAACATCAAGAACGCCCGAGCCGGCTTGTGGGTCGCCTCGTTCGCCCTCTGCTGCCTGGCCGCTTTTACCTTCATGAAAGCGACGCAGGCCGGTAATCACAAGGCCCTCGCCTCCCTCGGGCGAGACCCTGAAACCACCAGCTCAATCGAGCCGAAACCGATAAAATGGTGTGGCGTCGCCCCCTGGTGTCGATAGCAGATCAAGATTTTGAGGCCCCGTACTGTCCGGTGCGTTCGGCCGCGCATGCTACGCGTGCAAAGAGATCGAGCTGTTGTGGATGAGCCCAATGCGAGCGCCGTAGGGGGCGGCGCCGGGGCACCGCCTTGGCCACCGGAAGGGCCATGCCCGCGCGACCATACACGACCGCTCCGATGATCTGGCACCCATCGCCAGGGTGATAGACGTAGGCCCGATAGGGACCGGAGCGAAAAATCTCCTGCACCAGCGGCTCGTCGCCAGCCAGCGAACCAAGGGCCTTCAGTAGGCACGCAAGGCCGAGGGCTTCGATCTGTGACGCTCGAAAATCGAAGCTATGCCCAGCCCAAATATGGCCCTGGGCCCCTGCCGTAGTCTGCGGGAATGGATTGAGGCTCGCCTCCGTCGCTTCGTCCAAAATGAAGCTAGCAATCGTCTCACGATCCACGATATGCGCGGCCGCCCGGATCGATGCTGCGAGTTGACGTCTGGCAACCAGCACCTGTTCTCCTTGACGTAGCAGTTGCCCACGCTGCCAAGCTCGCACAGGATCGGTTGTCGAAAAAGCCCCGCGCCTTTCGATCAGCTACCGCCCAAGGCCCTTCTCCGAGATCCGCAATGCCGATCCGGCGCGAGCACCGGTTCTTCTACCCTATCGACTGGCCCCAGCTTTCGGCCGTGATCCGGTTCCGGCGGGCAGGCGGGGCCTGTGAGGGGTGCGGCCGGCCTCATGGCCGGTTCGTCTACTGCCTCAGGGACGGGCGCTGGTGGGATGCGGCCTGCGGAGCATGGCGAGACGGGCAGGGACGCTCCGTGGCCGTTCTGCCCCGCCTGGACGAGCTTGAGGGCCTGCGGCGAACGAAGGTGGTCCTAGCCGCCGCGCATCGAGATCACGACACCGCGAACAACGCCGACGCCAACCTCGTCGCGCTTTGCCAGCGATGCCACGTCAATCACGACCGGCCCGAGCACAAGCGGCGGCGGTGGAGCACGCTGTTCCGCAGGCGGGCGGACGGGGACCTGTTCGGCTGATTGAAAAGACGGATGCCCATGTGCCCCCGCACGCATAGCTCCTCGTCCTCTCCGCGCTTATGCCGGCCCCATGCTAGCAGCACCCGCGATCATCCCCGCCGACCCGAAGCTCTGGCGCAAGGGCTTCCTCGACCTTCGGCCGAGCGTCGTGCCGTGCCCCGGCTTCACCATGGCGACCTGGGGCACCACCCACGAGGTTTGCATGGACTTCCTCGACCGGCACGCGGAGGAGGCTGCGGCGCTGGGCTGGACGACGCTGCAGCTTTTCGGCGTTCACCCTCAGGTCGGGCTGATCCGCGTCGATTTCTGCGGCGGGGTCGTCATACCGGGCGACAAGCTGTCCGCGCTCACGGCCAGCCGCATCGAGTTCGGCGACACGGCACACTACCGCAACACGCCGGGCCGCCCGTCGGGCGCCATACCGATCTGGCTGTTCGGGCGGTAATGGGCGAGGTCGATATCGTCGTGGGCCGCCTGCTTCCGTTCGCGGCCGGACTCGGCGTGGACGAGATCGCGCTGCGCCTCATCGTCTTGGTGGTCTGGACGGATAGCGTGGAGCGGACGGCCGAGGAGAAGATCGGCGAGGTTCGGCGGCGTTTGATGCGAGCGGTGGGGGCGTAGAACGCAGAAAGCCCAGCACGCCTCAGATCTGCCCCGGCTGACATCCATAGGGCGGCACCGCCCGAGGAAACCGCTCCTTGATCCGGTCACAGCCCCAAACCCGCAGCGACTCAGGTAGGCGCCGGTTCACCTCGATGCCGACCTCGTCATAGGGCGATGCTCCGGCTGTCACGTAGCTGTACCAGCGCCAGCCCAACGTGCCGATGCCGGCGAGCAGGATGCCGAAGCCCACAGTCGCGGCTAGGGCGACCCGTGACGGTGCCCGTCGTGCATCGCTGGCCATCTCCGTCTCCTGCCTGCCGTTGACTCTTTCGGCCTTCGCAGACGACATGACCTATTCCGGCACGCTCGCCTGAGTGTGGCCGGTAACGAAGGATCAACGCCGCGAGATAGCCCCTGAAACGACTACGGCCCCCCTGTCGCCAAACAGGAGGGCCGCGAAATCGAGTGGCTTTGAGGCCGGTTTCCAGCCCCTCACAAGCCATAGAGCGCCCTCGGGTGTCAAGCGAGAACGCCAATTCTCGCATCGAGAAGTCGTGCCTTGTGCCTGCCGCGGCCCGAGAGGGTTGGGGACGATGTTTCACGCGACCATGGCCGCCGTGATCGACGGCGCGCGCACGCTTGCGCAGATGGACGAGCTATCCCGCCAGGTCTGGCAGGGGCACGCGGTAGGCGCCTTGAGCGATGAGGAGGCCCAGGCGCTTGCCGAACGGCTTCACGGGCGTCGTGGAGCGATCCGCGAGGGCATCCGGCCCGTGGGGATCCCGGCCGGCCGGACGAGTCTGTTTCCGCCTCGTCGGCACGTCGCCTCGCCTGACAAGGCCGCGTCACGCGACCGGCGTCGACTTCTGGCCTGCTCCGGCCCCATGCCGCCGGCCCTTGCCGCCCGGTTCACGACGGGCCAACTCGCCGTCCTGCGGATCGTCGCCGACGAAGTGGCGGCTAAGGGCGTGTGCGGGCTCTGCATCGACGCCATCGCTGCGAGGGCCGGTGTCTGCCGCCGTCTCGCTCAAGCCGCGATCCGCCTCGCTGCCGGGGACGGACTCCTGACGGTCGAGGAGCGCCGACACGAGGGGCGGAAGAACTCGCCCAACCTCGTCCGGATCATCAGCCGGGAGTGGCAGGCGTGGATGCGTCGGGGCCAGCGCCGACCGGCCGAGCCTCACAGGCGGGGCGAGGTGGCGCCGGCTGTCCAGGGCATAGGGTGCAAACGGATTCACCCCACGGATAGGGTGTTAACTCTGGGGACGATTTCGCCAGCGGAACCGCTCAAGAAGCTGCCGGAACGGCAGAGCCGGACCCGACTGTGAGGGGCTTTTCGGAATCCGCATGATGGGTGGAGACAGCGAAGCCATGCCCGAGGTGCATCCGGCTGGGCGGTATTCCGAACGGACAGGGTCGAAGCGAGGTAGCCCGGCGTACGCATTGATGACGCGGGATCGCGCCCTGGCGACGTATGGGCCACCGATGCGGATGTGCCGGTCGATGTCCTGTCCATGGTGGAAGCCTTCGAGGCTTTCCTAGAACGACAAAAGGCCGGAGCGCGATTGCCCCGGCCTTCTGTTGTGCGAGAGCAACCGAACCGGACGAGCCGGTCCGAAGCCCAAGTTTGCTGTCCCCCGCCGGCTCATCACCGGCGGGGAGCCCATCCTTAGCGGAGGAGCTGCAGCACGCTCTGCTGGGCCTGGTTGGCCAGCGAGAGGGCCGAGATGCCCAGCGAGTTGCGGGTCGAGAGGGCCTGGGAGTTGGCGGCCTCCTCGTTGAGGTCGGCGTTGGTCAGGTTGGCAGCACCGGTGTCGAGGACGTTGATGATCTGCT
>Ga0182232_1000048_pt1 | contig 41273 bp, 29 predicted proteins | sample G6R1MG_30_FD_155484 | JGI IMG/M metagenome (GOLD analysis project Ga0182232, IMG submission 155484) | Phyllosphere microbial comminities from miscanthus, Michigan, USA - G6R3_NF_07NOV2016_LD2 MG | ecosystem: Host-associated > Plants > Phyllosphere > Phylloplane/Leaf | place: USA: Michigan... | reverse complement strand
ACGCCCAACGAGAAAGATGGCCCCCCCAACGACATCGTCTTTTTGCAAGACGTCATCGCGCGCCACGCCACGGTGGAATGGTACAAGGAAAACGCCCAGGTTGTGCCCTTGATGGACCTAATTCCCGCGCAGTGGTCGCGCCGCCGCCCCTCCCCAGCCGGGAACATGAAATCTGTGGTTTACTTGTGTTGCCCGGCCCAAAGCACTGAAGGTTGGGCCTACTTGACGGCCATCACCACCTTGGTTAAAGGCGACTGGGATGGCGACACCACGCAGCGCTTGTTGCCTGCCCGACAACTGGACTTCCAGGATCCCAATATGCGAGAGATCTTCGACCAAACCCACAACTTGGGCAACTGGGTGGTCAACTACGACGAACTGCTGGACCGCCGCCAGCTGATGGACCGCAAAGTGCGGGTCATTCGCTACAAGCAGTCTTCCACCCAGGGTCGTAACTTAATCGTTTCCTCCACAGCTTCCCTGGGCTTATTGCACTCCATGGTGCAGCGGCGCATCGGCAGCCTGCAGTTGGATTTGGACGCCGGGGCACAGAAGCAGCTCACCGATCGGTTCATTGAAGAGGCCAATAGCATTTCCGGGGACATTGTCCTGCGGGCGGCGCGGCGCGGGCGCAACGCCAGTGAACTCATGGGCGTGGTGCTGAGCGCGTACCTGATTCAGCACGAAATGCGCGTCTTCAACGGCGGGGTCCCGGGTCAATACGGCTGGTACTTCCTCGACGATTATGCCGAGTGGTTGGGGCAGCGCGAAGAGCAAATGGCCGACATTCTCATGCTCACCCCCAGCGTTGGGCCCGAAGGCGAACTGCGCCTAAGCATCGTGGTGAGTGAAGCCAAATTCATCGATCGCGGCTCCTTGCATGCCAGCGCCAGCAAGTCGCGTAATCAGTTGCGCGACACCCTCAAGCGCATTAACGACGCCCTTTTCGGCACTCCGGAGCGCCTGGACCGGGCCTTGTGGCTGGCGCGCCTGTCGGACCTGATCCTCGACGGGGTGCAGTTCACCGCCGGCTCCAACATCAACCTGGCCGATTGGCGCATGGCCATCCGCAAGGGCGAGTGTTACATTAGCCTGCGGGGGTATTCTCACGTGTTCGTGTCCGGTCCGGAAGACGACCCGCTGGATGCCGACTTCGTGCATGTAGCCGAAGTCAACGAGGCCTACCAGGAAGTATTCAGTTGGAACCAGGTGCGGTCCATGGTGTCGACGTATGCCGCAAAAGGAAATCCGCAGCCCGTACGCCTGGAAAAGGGGAACCCACAGGTGTGGAAATCGCAAACGTTCACCAAAGCCGCGGGCTGCATTCAGCCGGGCAAGCCCGGCCAGCTGGTGGTTGCCACCCCCGATAAAAAAGCTTCCGCTCCAAAAGGGGGCACCCCGCACGTGGCTCCGGTCCTTCCAGTGGAGCCGCCGACAGACAAGCACGTCAATCCTATCGCCTCCATAGATGCCTCTGTCTCGCCATGGGCTTATCCCAGCATTCAACAGCTGGTGCCGGCCAACATGGGAGAGCAAACCGTGAGCCCGGCCGAAGTGGAGTGGCTTGGTGTTGTCGCGCAGCGCACGAAAGCGGCCCTGCAGGGCTTCAATCTGAACGCGCGTTTGTTGACCCAAAAGTTGACGCCCAATGCCGCGCTTCTCACTTTCCAAGGCAGCGCCAACCTAACCGTCGACCAGGTCCTGAAAAGGCAAGTGGAGTTCAAGACCACTTACGGGTTGAGCGTGGTCTCCGTGCGGCCGGAAGCGGGTGCCATCTCCTTGGCCATTGAACGGCCCAACCGCCAAGTGGTGCGCCTGGAAGATATCTGGGGCCGCTGGACGCCCAACTCCGTCAAAGGCAACCAAACCCTGCCCATTGCCATCCGGGAAGACAATGGCGAATTGCTGTTCCTTTCCCCCCAAAAGAATGCCCCTCACACCTTGATTGCCGGTTCCACGGGCAGTGGCAAGTCGGTGCTGGTGCAAAACATTATCTTGAGCATCGCCGCCACCAACACCCCGGCGCAGGCGCAGTTGATCATCATCGACCCCAAGCAGGGGGTAGACTACTTCGCCTTGGAGCCCCTGCCGCACGTCAAAGGCGGGGCCATTATTGTGGATCAGGAAGCGGCCTTGGAGGAGCTCACGCTACTGGTCGAAGAAATGGAGGCCCGCTACCGGCGCTTCCGGGAAACCCGCGTACCCAACCTCACCACGTACAATGCCCGCGTAGCCCCCACGGAACAACTGCCCGTGATCTGGTTGGTGCACGACGAATTCGCGGATTGGATGCAAATCGACGAATATAAGCAGGCCGTCACTGCCATCGTGGCGCGCCTGGGGGTCAAGGCCCGCGCCGCCGGCATCTACTTGGTGTTCGCCGCCCAGCGGCCCGACGCCAACGTGATGCCCATGCAGCTGCGCGCCAACTTGGGCAACCGCTTGATTTTGCGCGTGGACTCGGAAGGCACCTCCGAAATTGCGTTGGGCCTGAAGGGCGCGGAGCGTCTACTAGGAAAAGGGCACCTGCTGGCAAAGCTGGAAGGCGAACCCGATTTGCTCTTCGGCCAAGTGCCATTCATTCAAGACGAAGTCATCGAAGAGTTGGTCAACTTGATGGGGGTAGCCCCAGTGTAAAATGAATAGACATTCATAAATCCCTTCGTTTAAGCAGATTTACTCTTTGCTAAACCAAGGAATTATGCGTTTATAATTCTGCTTAAAGTAATCCTTCATGCAAATTCCGGGCAGTGCGCGCGTCGATGTTCACAAGCTGGCCGCGGTGTTCGGGGACGTCACCAATTCGTACAAATTTTATTGGCTGTTGAGCATCCTCGATAGCCTACAGGAGCGGCAAGAATCGCGCATGTCCATGCAGGATCTGTCCTTGCGCATGCTGGCGCGGGTGTGGTACCCGCTGGACTTTTTTAAACTCTCCTTTGGCAAGCAAGACAGTTTCAAATCAGTAGCGGCCCGAATTTCAACTATCATCCAAGTTGACAACCGCCCCTCAGCGCCCAACCTGTATGCCCAACTGCGTGCCCAACTTTCTCCCGAAGAGCTTGCCCCGTTAGTGGGCGCCACGCGCCGCCTGCTGGACTGGGTACCATACCGGTTCATACGACCTTTTTTTGCACTCGAAACTAGGGGCTTGCCGGATCAGCGCGTCAATGCCTTGGTGACGCAATTAACCAATGGCTCCTTTCGCGCTCCCTATCGCATCGAAGGAGACTTCATTAAGCTGCACGAGCCCTGGCGGGATTACTTCCAGGAGCATCAGCTGATCTTGCGAGCTTACACCCAGTGGCACATCGTCCGATTTCTGCAGAAGCACAATCCCCACGTCATCGGCCTTCCCCAGAAGCTAGAAAAGCCGGGTCCAGAGCAACGCAAGCTGGCGACGGCCAAACGATTTTGGCAGTCTTACTTAGCGAACACCAGCAATTTGGCGTGCATTTATTCCGGACAGGAGGTGAACCTCAGCAACATGAGCTTGGATCACTTTCTGCCCTGGTCGTACGTAGTTCACGACCTGCTGTGGAACATTGTTCCCGTTCCCAAGGCAGTTAATTCGGCAAAAAGCGATTGGCTCCCGGCGTGGGAATACTTTCCGGGCTTCGCTAAGCTGCAGTACGCAGCCCTTTCCTATCATCTAAGGCAACCGTCCCACGAGCGTTTGCTGGAGGACTACTCCCTCTTATTGGCTCCGCATTTTCGGGACCTGCATCAGTTATCATTTGCCCAGTTCGAAGAGCAATTAGCCGAACAAATATTGCCTCAACTGCAAATGGCGCAAAACCTGGGATTTGTATACCCTTTTACCTATTCCTCCCGATAATTGATACCGAAAGCTTTAACCTGCATGATCTCTCTTCGGGGTTAACGCAGCTGATGCACGCTATTAATCCGGGCATCCGCGATCGCAGGAAGGCTGTTCTTTCTTATAAATATTTAGTATATTATAAGATATTAATTAACCAATAATTTGGGTTTTACAGTTAAATCTTCACCTAGCTGCGCCTAATGCGCTACATGGGAATTAAGAAAAGACAGCATCATGAGGCGTTTTATAAAGCAGAAATTACCTCCCGCTTTTCTCGACTCAAAACGGTCTATCAATTCCGCACCCTGGCCAGATACAGCGCTATAATGCAGGGATGGTCTATGACTTGGAGCAGCGGCTGCCCGGGAGTTTGCTGAGTTGGCATATCGGCCCCTCTCCTCTTTTTCGGGGTATACGGAGTGAGGGATACCACCCCCATCCTAGCAGCATTGCCACGAGGCACCTTCTTTTTGAAAAGTGGGGTGGACATTTGAGGTGATCAGTTCTGGTGTAGTTTATGAAAATAAAGCCCCTCATAGCTACACACGTAGCGGACGAAATTCGGCGGTTGAATATGCAAGGAGGGTACAATTAATGGCTTTGCAAGCTACATCCAGCCACGCGCTGATGCATAGCCAATGCACCCGCTAGCTACCCCCTATTCATCCGCCGCAGTTCCTCGGGAGATAATGGTGGATTTTGCCGATGCAACATCGCGTGGCAGTTAGGACAGACAGGGACTAAGTCCGTTAACGGGTCAAGTGTATATGGACCCTCTGCCGCAGAAATGGAAACGGGCGTAAGGTGATGCACATGAATAAACCTGTGCCCGATGCTACCATAAACCTGCTCGAAGTTGATGGTGCAAACCTTACAAGTATAGCCGAGAGAAGCTAAGCACGCCGCCCGTGCATAAGGATTCCGCTCATAACGTGTCTGCGTAACCTGCCGTGCGCCCTCCTCAACAAATGCAGGCACCTCCTCCACAAACCGGGGAACGTAGCCCGGTTGTGTAAGAAACTTAAACCAAGCCTCTTCCAGCTCCTGCACTATCTGAACATTAGACAACGGAATTCCAGAGGACATAGGAGTCCAATTCTGCTCGCCTAGCCGGCCTCCCCGCAGTTGGTCAACTAATAAGATCTCTTCGCTGTCCGAATTTAACAGCACATCTAATTCAAGTGTGACCTTTTGAACTTACTTGTTTTTGCCATCCCAGTGGGGTGCTGCGAACGGTTCTGATATGACTCTGCCTGAGACCGTAATTCCTCTTGGCACAGAACCCAGTCTAACAAGGAAAACTCTATCTCCAGGCCTAATCATGCGGTAGCTAGTACAGCTCCAATCGACGCCTTTATAAGCGAATACATAACGAGAAGAATCGAGTTGCTTTAGCTAGTAAACTTACCTTTTATGCGTGGCTACCCTGTGATTCTCGCGAAGAAAATTTGCAACAACCACTTCACCTTTGAGAGATAACCTCAATCATTTACTGGCAACCTGAATAGAGAAGCGAATAGAATTGTACATCCTTTCCCTCCCAGCCAATGTCCGACATTGCCCTACTAGTTTTAGAGAACCCTTGGGACGAGCCGGTGGGCGGTACTCGTCGGCTGACAGTACTACCATTCTTTGAAGGCCTGGAGCGGATACACGCGAATCTGTAGGTTTACTACTCGTCATTCCATAACCTAACGGGTATTCGCGCAGCGCTAGACCTTGACCTACAGCTTACGAAGGAGCCCCGACAGATACTCTACATCGGTTCTCATGGCCAGGGGAAGATGCTCGCCAATATCCGACTAGCTGACTTACGCCGTAGCATTCGAGCTAGAGCCGGTCGTATAGAGGGGGTCATAATCAGCTCTTGTGATGTTTGTAGTGACTCCCATGAGTTGACAAAGCTGGTGGCGGGAACTACCATCCAGTGGGCTATTGGCTACCGATGCGCTGTGTCGTGGTTCGACAGCATGGTCATAGAGTTGGCCTTTTGAATAGCCTGGCTGCGCAGCCCACCACCTATAAAAGCTCTTGGGCATCGCTGGAGGGCTTTTTTGCAACAGCCCTCCAACTACTGAATACTCAGCATACGCTGGATCCCGTGAAAGGCACCCTAAGCGAAAACCTAACCATTGTGCTGAACTCTCGGCCAAATGCCACCCCACGAATTTTCCAGCTTAGCTAAGTAAGAGAAGAAATGCCCTTTTCGAATTTTTTATATCCTTTTCACTTGGGCTATTACTCCTATATACCTTACTTTAGCGTGCTCTATTCCTGGCTAACCAATACTGTGCATGAGTTTAATCAAAATCCTTGCTGCGGGCACAACATGCAAGCCAGTATCGTTTCAAAACAGCGCATTTTCCAGCATAGCCAAGGAAATTAGCATCTTAGATGTGCTTGAATCAATAAGAGACGGCTTATACTCTAAGCAGATTAGCTATCTAAGAGATTTATTAAGTACCGCACAACTTGACGAGTACAGTAAGCAGAAGAGAAACCTACCTGCCGTTACATTTTGTGGAACATTCGAAGGCCAAAGAAAAAAACAATACCTAAAGATTTATAATTCATTACTTGTCATTGATATTGACAAACTCAATAATGTCGAGTTAATAAGAGCAAGACAAATACTCAAGGCAGACTCATTTGTCTTTGCTTATTGGACCTCACCATCAAATAACGGATTAAAAGGGCTTATTGCACTACCTTACGAACAAATAGAAGAAGTTAATACCTTCCATAAAAGAGCATTTGAGCAAGTCTCAGAATATTTTTTAGAAAAATATTCTATAGCTCTAGATGAAAGTGGCAGTGATACTACCCGTCTCTGTTTTTTATCTTCCGACCCATTACTTGAGCTAAAGGATTCTATAGAGGTATTCCCTGTTACCAAACCAAGCGAGTTTGAGACCAAAATACTAAAACAAACCAATATAAGCGGCTCTATAAAAACACATCATATCACAAGCTCTTTAAGAAATAAGCTATACAATCCATTAGGAAGAAACAACCCAAGGCACAGAAATAGAATCTATTTAGTTACAAAATTTTTACGAAAAAGAAACCTATCCATAACCAAATCTAATGAGAACTGGATTAAGGTAGCGTATGCGATTGCAAATTCCTTTACTTATGAGATAGGAGAAAAATACTTTTTAGCTTTATCTAAATTAGACCCAGATAAATTCAACGAAACTAATTGTAAAAACACATTAATTTACTGTTATAAAAACAGTGACAAAAAGATAAGCTTCAATACAATCGTCTATTTAGCTAAACAAGAAGGCTATTTAGCTTCAAGAATAAGAAGAGGGGGTAGTACTGAAGGTGGAGCTCCCAAAGAGCCTCGCAAGTTTCAGCGCCCGAGAACGGTTTTGCCGCCTGGCGCTATAAAGGCTAAGACTTTTGTCCGTATCTTAAAAAAACTCCCGGAACTACTCTCTCTTCTCTATGAAAACGCTTCATGATTATTTCTCTGGCGAGCGCATAATTTTATATCTATGCAAAGTACGAGCTAAGCAGGCTCACGCTCGCAATAAAAAACACGGTATTCATATTCTCACTGGACATGACGCACACAATTACCATATCAATGACTCAAACACTACTTCCGAGTTTGATAAGAAGCTACTAAGTGAAATAAACCAATTGATGCCCAAGAGAAGGCAATGGATACGGTTAAAGAAAGAAGATAGATACAAGAAAAATAACAAGAATGCACATAAGCAAAAACTATCCTCGTTAGAAATAACTACAAAGACCATATTTTTAACTATAAAGTATTTTAGAAAGCGAAATCCGAATGAGTTATTCTTAATAAACCTTGATAACTTTGTAAACGAAATTCAAAACACAGTTTCAGACCCTAGCTACACTATTACTCCGCCCAAGATATATCCAAAGCCAAAAAATCTCAAATCTGCAAGCAGTCTTAAACCCGGAGAGAATAATGTATGCAGACCTATTACACTGTTCCATCTGAAGGACAGAATAATAATATGCTTCGTAAACAAGTTTCTCACTTGCGTTTTTGATAAGTATTTCGAGAGTTACTCCTTAGCGTTTCGCGCAGCGCAGGATAGCAATGGCGTCAAAAAGATTCTATCCCATCACGATGCTATTGAATCTATACTCACATATAAATCCGCACATGCTACCAACCCACTGTGGGTAGCAGAGTGTGACATGAAAAAGTTTTACGATTCCGTAAATCACATTGTTGCACTAAATAGCTTCGATAGACTAGCAGGCTTAGCAACGATTGATACCCCCAGCTTGGACTTAAGGGTAGCCAGGCAAATCTTCATTAAATATCTTGATTGCTACTGCTTTAAAACTAACGTATTGTGCCACAATACGAACGAAGCCTATTGGGTGGAGCACAGAATAGCATCTGGTGCTTTTGACTGGATAGAAGCTGAGCTCACAAAACTCAACTACTACAATCATGGGTTCAGCCCTTCCTTATCCTGGAGAACATTAATATGTCTAATCAAATACCTTCTGTCCTGTCTTAAAAAAAGGCCTGTTTTCGAGCAGGCAAGAATCGGAGTGCCACAAGGAGGAGCCCTATCAGGCTTAATTGCGAATATGGTACTAGATGAGGTAGACAAGAAGCTGAATATAAGTGATGATTTTCTTTACATTAGATTCTGTGATGACATGGTAATAATGCATCCTAACCAAAAGGAATGCAAAAAAAAGATAAATACTTATCAATCACTCTTAAAAACGTTAAAACTTGTTCCTCATAAGTTTGAAAGTATCAAAAAGCTAAGAAAATCGGATGGCTCTCTAGCGCCTTTTTGGGAAAAGAAATCTAAAGGACCTTATAAGTGGGACGAAGCTCGCAACCATGGCTTTCCGTGGATCGGATTTGTAGGCTACGAGGTTCATTGTAGTGGAAAGGAAATAAGAATTAGGAAAAGCTCACTAAAAAAGGAAATTCAGAAACAAAAAAGAATTGTTGAGCATATAAAGGAATCTATAGAAAAGGGACAGAGAGTAACAAATGGAGAAGTAGCAAAATCAGTGATTCTGCGCCTTATTGGCATGTCCGTAGGCAGAGTAGAACTATGGAATCACAAGCACGTTGTTAATGAAATGTGCTGGCAGGTGGGTTTTCGCATGCTGCGTAACACAAGGCATGCGATACACCAGATTAAAAGGCTTGACAAAAGTCGCAGTAAATTATACTATGATTTGCTACACCACTTAAGAAAAAAAGGCAAAATGTCAACCAAGCCTAAGGTTAGAAAAAACGCCCAAAAAATTATATCCTACAACCGACCATTCAGCTACTTTCATCAAGTGATTTCGAGAAAGACAGAATCCTAATCTTGTGGCGCCCCGCCCTAAAAATCATTTCCAGATTATATTCATACACACTTTATAACCTTGGGGCTAGCACCAAGGCTTTATACATCCTGCTTATACACACATGCCCCAACTACAAGCAGGCTATGCCGTCGAGGAAGTACTTCACTTTCTATCCACACCGCAGCTTCAACAAGCAATACCCGCTGCCCAAGTACGGGAAATGCTACATCACTTGTCGTGGTTTGAGGTAGAGTCCACGGTAGCTTTCGACCAGCGAGGCATTGAGCATGATAACGAGGCGCTCTGGTCGGTCGCCGCCAATCTAGTCAGCAGAGGCCTCCCGACGAGGGCACCGCTCTCCTTAACCAAGGATTTACTAGCTAAGTACTGGCCTCAAGGCGCGGAGCAGGACAATACCGCCTTCGAACAAGGAGTATATAAGTTCAAGCTGGCCGAATCTGCTAAACCAGAGCTTTGGGCTAAGTGGTTGTGGCGAGCGCTCCACCCTATTGACCCGCGGCTGCACCCCACTGCCACGATGCTCAGTGACCTGCAGAGCTGGGAGTCGCATGGCAGTACTTTCGAGCGCCGGTTCTTGACACAGATTATTCCCGCGCTGGATGGGGCTTATCTGATGCAGCTACTCCAGCCGCAGGTAGCACTGCGCAACTTGCTCGAATGGGCCCCCGACGAAGCGGAGCAATTACACAAGCTGCTGCAAACAAATCCCGAGGATTTCACTGACCAATCAGTTGATTTCACGCTACCCCTTCCTTACCCATGGCTTCGTAGCAACCTAGCAACCCACGGATTTGTCCTGGAAGTCGACGGCAGTCAGCATTGGGAAGATGAAACACAGCGCCGGAAGGATGCAGCGCGGGATAAGGCAACGCGCGAGGCAGGCTGGGTACCGCTTCGCTTACGCACCACCGACTTTTCGCAGCCTGAAAAAGCCCTGCATACGTTACACGAGGCAACTAAGCAGCACGACTATTTTCAACTACTACGCGCGAACTATGAGCGCTCCTTACTGGCTACGGGACAGGGACGAGCAGCTTTAGGGCTAACACTAGGCCCGCTAGCGGTAGGCCGCCTGCATCGCACGCTACTGGAGTGTATGCTAAATGGGCTACTGCCAGCCCACAAGACTATATGGCGGATTGCCATTATCGAACGGGACATTCCCTGCGCTAGCTGGGCCGTAGCGTGCCTTGCGGAGCAGATGGAGCAGCTCTACTGCCTGCAGGGCCTAGGGCGACATTTGCCCGACATCGTACTACACATCGTCCCAGCGCCAGAGTTCGAGCCGGTGGAGGTTGAATCTAGCCAATTCTGCTTTACCAGCGGCGTTGAAGTTCAGGTGCTGGAAACACCTACTTCCCTTAAGGATGACTATGACGTTCTGCTGGATATATCCATGCTGCAACGACCTGGCTTTAGCCAGGCGCCCCCGCTACACCGCACGCCCTGTCTAACGCTTCGCACAGCGCACGCGCCCCAGCAAGCTCGCTCGTTTCATACGGCTCCGCTTATCCCTTATCCTGCTCTAGTAGAGCGAGACGGCAGCAGTGAGTCGGCCTTCCACGTGGCCGACGAGCAGCGCCCCCGCGTGGCGGCTCTGGAATATTTTGTGCAAAATATCTTTCGCAAAAAAGGCCTACGAGCAGGTCAACTACCCATAATTAGCCGAGGCCTGCAGGGCAAAAGCGTTTTGGGCCTGCTACCAACCGGCGGTGGCAAGTCTCTTACTTATCAAGTAGCCGCATTGCTTCAACCCGGTATCGCGCTAGTAGTTGATCCCATTAAGTCTCTCATGCTTGACCAGTATGATGGCTTGCACGATAACTGGATCGACGCCGCTTCTTATGTGAATGGGTCCGTACGCTCACGTGTGCAGCGCGAATTACGGCTTGCTCGCCTACGCCGGGGAGAAGTGCTGTTTTTCTTCATTTCGCCTGAGCGCATGGTTATTCCTGACTTTCGTCAGAAACTTCAAGCTATGTACTTGGCAGAGCCTAGGGTGGGGTTTAGCTACTGTGTCATTGACGAGGCGCACTGCGTATCGGAATGGGGCCATGACTTCCGAACACCCTATCTACGCCTTGGCATCAATGCGCGCACCTATTGCCGGACCTATGATGGTAGTCCCTTGCCGCTTTACGGCCTAACAGCAACTGCCTCTTTCGATGTACTAGCCGACGTGCAACGGGAGTTGAACCTAGAAAATGAGGATGAGGCGATTGTGCGTACGGAAGTTTCTGCCCGGCAAGAGTTACATGTCCGCATCTTACCCATCCAGGTCAACGACCCGCTTGCATTTGATGCAGCTGGCCCAGCCAAACAAAAAGCGCTACTTGATTTACTGTCTACTATACCCCAGGACCTACGCCGCTGGAATGGTCAATCCGCTATAAGTCTAGACGAGGACACCGCCTTAACTGTGAGGCGTATCCCCAACCTAGAAGATGCTACCTTTTTCCTTCCTAACGAAAGGGGGAAGTACGAGCACGCAGGCCTCATCTTCTGCCCTCATAAGAGTCCCAAAATTTCGTCTGGCGTACGCCGTGTGGTTTACGCATTAAATGAACCTGGCCAAGACCTGCCTCATTTAAAAATAGGCTACTTTATGGGAGCTAGTGCCGACGACGGGGATGCTTCTGAGCAGACCCAACAGCGAGAGCTTGTTTCCATGGATGGAATGCAAACGCAGTTCAAGGCCAATGAATTGAACCTGCTCGTAGCTACCAAAGCCTTCGGTATGGGCATCGACAAACCGAATGTGCGCTTTACGGTGCACTACTGTTACCCAGGCTCCATCGAAAGCTTCGTGCAGGAGGCTGGGCGGGCTGGGCGCGACCGGGCTACGGCAGTCAACTATGTACTTTACTACAAAGAGGACGTCGAGATTCAGCAAAACTTCCTAGCCAATGCTTTTAAGGGCAGTCATAAGGAGGGGTGCATCATGCATGAGCTACTAACGCTCATCACCTTTCCCACTTCCGAGCAGTGCGAAGAGCTAAATCATGAGTTAGAGATTGCCTTTCCCGAAATTCCTGTAACAGCCTCGCTTTACGCGCTCCCAGGTCAATCTACCCCACGTTACCTGTACCTCAACCAAGCGCACAGCTGTAGCTATGGTCGCATTGATTTAGCTAATCCACAGGCAATAAAGGGGGATACTGACAAAAAGCACCCTGACATCTCCTTTACGCAGGCGCAGCAGGTAGTTAATTGGACTATCAACTACTTATTAACTGAGCTGCCTACGCTGGCTCGCACTAGTCAGGCAACGCTAGCTAAACACTTAAGCGGACGTAGCGCCGCAGCTAATACGCCGGGCATTATTCCCCGCTTAGAAGAAGTAGGTTTTGGCACGAGCCCTGAACCGCTGACCATTGGCTTTGCAAATGGAATGCTACGTGAAATCAGCGAAACTGCGCATACTTTCTCGCTTGATTTACCCATCCCGTTACTTCGCAAGGCGTCAGCTTATGCAAATACACCCGAAAAATTCTTAAGCAACCTTCAAAAGGCTTACAAGAAATCGACTAATCAGACGCTGCGCTTACCAGCAGCATTGCGCGACCTTATCAAGGAGCTGGTTCCTAGGATTCGTCAGGAAGAAGATACCGCTAAGGCAGTCCATCGCCTGTGCTTGCTAGGTGTCATTCGTGACTACACTATCGATTACGGCGCCCGCGCTATGACGCTCTACTTTGCCCCTAGGCAAAGTGAAGATGAAGTACTAAGTGCCTATCGCACCTACCTTCTGCGCTATACGACTCCTCCTAGGGTGGACGAACGTGTAGTAGCCGTACGAGAAGCAGCGGCTGGCCATCATATTCTACCCGCCTGCCTCGATAACCTGCTGAACTTCACTTATACAGAAACTGCTGCTAAGCGCCAAGAGTCTATCAAGGCAATGGGCAACGCGTGTGAGATGGGTCTGAATGGGGAGAACCTAAGCGAATACTTTGACCTCTACTTCAATTCCAAATATGCCCGGGAGGAATACCTTCCTAAACACACACAGAAGGGCCGCTATTTTGACCAGGCAATCCTCTGGCGCTACCTTAATTACATTGGTAACCCTCCGGATAACTTAGGCAAGGAGAAGGATAATGCAAAGCACTTGCGTGGGGCCTGCAGCCGACTCCTCCAAGACCGTATCTACAGCGCGAATGGCGCCATTCTACTACTAAGCGGATTTACAACGCTCTTCCTTGAGTTAAGCAAGCCTAAAGACAAGCAAGCTGAACGGCTTTTGCACGAAGGCCGCACTAATCTTCTAGCGGGCTTTAACGCATTTCAAGCGCAAGATGCCTTAGAGCTACCGACACTTCTGGCGTTTGTTCAGCAGTTTGCCGCGGCTGCCGGCAGATATGATAACCGAGTAGCTGCCTTTATCAATACCCATATTACGTCCCAGTTAGAGCTTGAGATGCTCACTAGCTGGCTCCAAGCATTCAATCACAACTTTGACGACCGGCCAGCGCTGGCGGTCGTAGCTTAAGACTCTCTTCTATGCTCTCCGCGCAGCCTTCCCTCGAAATTCTGAAGCAGGAATTATCCCGTCTCTCCACGTATACCAAAGAAATAGGCAAAGCCCAGGAAGTTGCTACTCAAGCTCAAGCAGCAGCGACTGCTGTCATCAAAGCTGCTGAGAACATCGGTCTAAAAAGCAGCCAGCTACTTGGCGACTTAAAGACGGAGCATCTGCGTGCTGTTTCTGAGCAGACTGTTATCCTAGAGAAAGCATCTCATCAGCAGGCTGCGGACGCACAAGACATCATTAGACAGGAGATAAGCGGCCTGCGCCAAGGCGCAGAGACTGCCGCAAAAGTGCTGCAGCAGGTACTGGAAGAACAACCACATATTCTGGCTACTATCACAGCACAATATAAGCAGGAAGGAAGCTCGCAAACGGACTTACTACGCCAACGAATTGGGGAATCCACAGCTTTCTTAACTGAGCAAGTAGCCTCTCAAATTGGGAAGCTCAATCAGGTAAAAAAGGACTTCGACGTAGCGGTGCGTAAGCAGATAGATGTGCTCACCTCCATTACAGACCGGCTTCAAGTCATCTCTGGGAGCCTAACTGCTTTTCGGGATGCGATGAATGCGGCCAGGTTTACGGATCACTTAGAAGAGTTAGATAGCAAGCAAGAAAAACTAGTAGTTCTCACTGCGCAGAATCATACAAGTCTCCTAAACCGGCTCGAAGTGCTTGAGAGTATCCAGCAGCACGGCGCAGAGATGAACACAACCTTGGCTGCGCTCAAGAGCCAAAACCTAATACTACAGGCTGTCATAGCAGTGGGTACTGTTGTGCTGCTTGCTCTTCACTTTATAAAATAAGCACCTCATCAAATCATGGGGAAAGAGATCAGCTTATTATCGGGCTGAAGTGTTCTAGGCTAGGCGCACAGAAGCAAAAGATATATTTTTCGAAACCTATTTTCAAAACACGTCTCAACTCTGTACAGCTTAGCTAGGCCACCTCAACCTACTATCTACAGCAAGGATTGCAACTTCATTAACTTGTAGACTGGCAGCAACTTCTCCCAGTCCTGCATCACCGTCGCTGGCAACGTAGTGAGCGAGACGCGTGGGTCATTTGGCGCATACTGATGCCGAATAATGAAGTACTGTCCGCCCACCTCATCAGGCCGCACATAGGCTGCTAGTTCCTGTGCGTTTGCGAAGTCTATCACCTTCCGTGGGGTACCACCCCCCACCTGAATCCTGAACTCACTTCCTAGCTGCGTTAACACCTCAAAAAATTGCTCTCGGTAATCGGACCGCCGCATCTTCCGGTGAAAATCTTGCCGGTCCACTACTTGTTTGTCGCGGCCAATGCGGCACCAGGTTTCAACAGAGTGTTCGAATAAAATCACTTGTAACCGGATAAACTCCTTCGGTGTAGCTGCCTCATTAATCGCTTTTAGCTCGGACTTGCTACGTCCAAAGTTTAGCCAGATAGCCTTCAAATCGGGCTCCACTCCTACCCCGTGCACTGCGGCAGACACTTGGTTTTCTACGCGGTAGTGTGGGTGCAGGTCCCACTTTTTTTGCTGCACTGATTTGGCCAGTTGGTCGTGTAATTTATAGAGGCGGTTGCGTACCACATTGCGCTCGCGGTTAGCTACCTCGTCTTGTGCTCGCCACCGGTCACTGGCAAATGCCCGAAAATGTTCCGTGGTAAAAAACTGTCCTGCTAAAGAAAGCGTGGACTTTTCCTGAGCAGCCACTTGCTTTAGTTCTGCTACAAGCTTCCGCACCGCCGGCTCCACGGCCCGACGCTCGGCAAATACCTTACTATATTCCTCTACAAAGGTCGGGGTAAGCGCGAGGCCCTGTTCGTAGAGGGGAACCCACCACATAGCTAGCAGTTTTTTTACCTCATTCTCTTGTCTAATCACGGCCGTCAACTCCACATTATTCTTAAGTCCACCAGCCGTGACATTAGCTGAGCCGATGAAGGCCACGTAGTGCTCAGCTTGCCGCACTACATACACCTTAGGATGATACGTCGCCTCGCCCCCGTATAATCGTGCCGTCCTAGGAGCTTGCCACGTTAGCAAGCGCGTGAGGGCAGCCGGCGGGGTAGGCAAATCCACCCCAACTAGTAGCCTTACTGTGGCCGTGGGTGGGGTGTGCTGCTGCAAAAAATCTAGGCCCTGCTCATTGATCAAGGCTACGGCTATCCATACCTCTTCGGCGGCGGTTAGGGCAGCAGCTAACTCCTCTGCTAGTGTGGTTGTGAAAGCAGACATTTTGAGGTGCGCAGGTAAATCCAGACAGTTTAGGAGCCTAATTGCGCTCTTAAAGATGCATGTTTCAGAACTAGTAACCGCTAATTATTAGCTTGCCGGATGGGAAAGCACATACTATCCTATTTCCAAATACTTGTTCTACTCCTCCATATCTGACCTCCCAGCGCACTCCCCCACTTTATGGCTCAACGAAACCTAACGTATTCCATACGCGGCATTTTCACAGATTGCCTCCACGACCATCACGCTAGCCAGTATCTGATTGCCGCCTACCAGCGCGGTTACAAGTGGAATTCGGGTGACGGGAGCGATACCAAGGGCCAAGTAGACAAGCTGCTTGCCGATTTATGGCGAGCCTATGAAGTTCTACGTCGAGGGGGAGCAACAGCAGACTACTATCTGCAATTTTTAACTCTCAAGCCCATTAAACTACCAACAGGGCAAACGGTATTGGAGGTTATAGATGGGCAGCAGCGGCTAACCACATTAAGTTTATTTTTTGCCGTTCTACGCTATAGCTTAGGTGTTGAGGGGGGAGCAGAGTTCGCCTTCATTGAGCACCTAGCCAGCCCAGCAGGCTCCACAATAGGCAAATTAGAGTATGCAGTTCGAGACCGGTTTTTAGAGGAGTTTGTCTACCAAGGCAACGTTCATAAGCTAGTAACTGCTACTTCGTGGGAAGCTTTTCTCGAGACGGCTACCACAGCTATTGACTACAACCAGCAGGATATTTACTACCTGTATAAAGCTGCTCGTAAAATTCATAGCTTTTTAACCGAGGAGCAGCGGCGAGCCAAAATATCCGCGTTCGGGACTTTTGTGGCGGATTATGGTCGCCTTATTGCCAATGTTATTGAGGAGGAAGTTAATAGTGAGGACGTTTTTAGTGACCTGAACAGTAACCGTGTCCCGCTGACCGATACCGAACTGGTCAAGGGGCTCTTACTAACTCGAGCCAGCCGCACTGCCTCTTCTTCCTTTCAACAGGTGCAGGAACTACGCTCCGCCCAGGGGCGCCAGTGGGATGAAGTAGCCCGCTGGTTGCAACAGCCTGGAGTAAGAGTACTCTATGGATTGCATAAAGAGTCTGCCCTGTGGCAATTGCTGCGCCTAGTAGCGCTGCGTATGGCAGCACCGTTTCCCACAATACGGGCGATGGTTCCTCCACGTAGCGCGATAGGAACCGGCTTTCCCCTCTATGAATTCTTTGAGCACTTACTTAGCTTCGGAGCTCAGGCTCCCAAAGCGGCAGATTGCTTTGAGCAGTTGCAGCTACTGAGCGGACTACTGCATGATTGGTACGATACTCCAGCTATTCATAACCAGCTGGGAGTACTACAAGTGAGTAAGCAATACCAGAGTAAAGGAGAGGTACTTGAGCGCATCACGGCTGAAGATCAGCTGCTTGCCGGCGGCCCTCGCGCTTTCCTGCGGCAGGAAATTAGTAAGTTCTCTTGCCTAAAAGGCGACCTAGCCACGTTAGCTTACAATGCGGGGCCAAATAAGGCATTCGACTTACTTCTCCTCCTGAACGTATTTCCCGAGAAGCCCAGCAACAAGGATACCGATCAGCCTATTGACAATTATCCTTTTGACTTTGCTCGCTTTAACGGGGAAAGCTGGAGCTTGGAGCACATCTATCCGCAGCACCCTGCTTTGGAGGGGGAGCAGGTACCTGTTGAAGTACGGATTTCGCTTCGTGCCATAGCCGATGCTGATGACACCCCACCACAAATCCAGAAAGATGCTTTATCGCCGGAGGAGGCTGAAGAACTGCGACAATACCTACACGCGGATAATCAGCTATTGCACAGCCTAGGTAATCTCGCCCTGCTGACGTCGGGCGATAACAGCAGCGTCAGTAACGCTCCCTTTCACGAAAAGCGCCAGCGGCTCATGCAGCGGGTGCGCCGAGGCAGTTTTATCGCCCCGCATACATTTAGTGTTTTTAGCAAACTAATACTACCAAAATCCCAATCTCAATTCGACTGGACTAAGGCGGATATCCGCGAGCACGCCACCTATCTGGAGGAGCAGCGCGCACGATTAATCAAAGACTTCTCAATACTTTCTTCTCTACCCACCGCATGAGCACAGGCTTTACATTGCACCAGCTTTTTACTTCCACTGAAACGGAACAATTCCTGGTACCCGAAATTCAGCGCGACTACGTGTGGGGGCCTGCCCAACTTGATAAACTACTCTCTTCTCTTCGAGTAGCTTTTGCCAAAGCGCAGCAGGCACTAGACTTACAAGTAAGCGGAGCAGACGCGACACCCGCAATAGTCGATTCTTTTCTAGAGCACCACCGACGCCAGCGCTTCAGCCAGCACCTAGGGTTTATTTATGCCTATCATGATTCTTCATATCCCGGTAAAGCTTTTCTAATTGATGGTCAACAACGCCTCCTTTCACTTTACCTCTTGCTGCTAGCCCGGGCTGTACAGGAAAATGAGCAGGCTGACTTTCGGACGCAATATCTCACGTCCACTCAAAAAGTGAAGCTGGACTACCGAGTACGAGCTGCCACGCACGACTTTCTGCAACGATTCGTCACATTTGTCTTAGCATCTCCCGCCGCTACGACAACCCCCACCGCAGATGCTGTTAAGCAGCAATATTGGTATCTGAGCTCCTACGCGCAGGACCCCACCATCGCGCACATTTTAGACAATTACACCCACTTAGAAAAACAAGTGGCGCAAGGAGGACCGACTTACCATTTCCTGCATCACTTTGTAAAATTCTGGTATTTCGATACGGGCGACAGTGCACGTGGGGAAGACCTCTACCTATCACTGAATTCCACTGGTCTCCTTACTTCGACCGGCGAAAACCAGCGGGCACTGCTACTCGGGGCAGAGCAGGAGAGTAGCTGCAAACAATACTGGGGAGGTAAATTAGAGCAGTGGCAGGACTTTTTCTGGAAACACCGCGGCGGAAGTAATCCGAATGCCGATAATGGCTTTAATGAGTTCTTTCGCTGGCTTCGCATTCTAGCCCCCACGTTCGCTTATGATATAGCAGCCGCTGCTGAGCCGATAATACAGGCTCTACTAGAGGCAGAGACACCTCGCGCATTGCCGCCAGGTTTCACCCTAGCAAATGCAGACCAGATAATGCATGTGCTGCAGTTGCTTTTTCCAAAACCGGGTAGTACACCTACTGACAAGACCATACCGGCAGGTTTGCTACCTGTTACTTGGCTAGCACCAACGGGACCTCCAGAGCAGGCGAAGCTGAGCTTAAAAGAGCTTTTTCAGTTCTTACCAGTACTAGCGTACTGTCTAGAGCAAGCTAAACTACCAGAAGCTGACAGGTGGGCACAGTTGCCTCGGGTCGTCCGCTATTTTTACAACCTACAAAGACTAGAGCGAATAGCCAAGGCAGGTACGCAAGATGCTGCAAAATTTTGCAGCGAGGCCATTTTGCTAGCTAAGCAGCTAGGTGCTACCAGCACGGGGGACATTACGGAATTACTTACTATTGCCACTACTCGCCGCGTATCAGCAGCTTTATTGCCTGAAGAAGAAAAGCAGAAGCTTGAGCTCTATCGCAATGCCGGTTCTGACCGTAACGAGTTGGAATCGCTGTTAGGACAATTAGAGGACGGCCCCTATAATTCGGGAGAAGTAAAGCACTTCTTTTTCAAAGAAGCTATTCCCACAACCACGCTGTCCTATGTGCGCCGCCTGCACCGGCGCTACTTTGACTTAGCCTTACAACTACCTGCGAACAAACATCTTCTTCAATCCTTGCTCTTGCTATGGGGGGATTGTACTGTTCAGGACACTGGCAGCTATCTCTACGAACAGTACAACTACGGTGCCTGGCCGAGTATCATCCGAACTGAAGAAGGAGGCTTTCAAGCTTTTTTCTCGGATTTCCTTCAGCTAGAGGTAGATGTAGCAACCTACTACCAGCGTAATAAACAGCAGTATTACACGGGCAAATCTATCTCCACTCTACTCGCGGATACAAGCTTCGATAATCAATTGCGCTTACTTGCCCTATTCTTTGATTATTTCCAAGCACAAGACCCGTCAGTAGATAAGGTTTCCTTATGGCCTAAAGGCAATCAGATAGGCTATTTCTATCCCGACCATGCCGAAGGACGTGATAAGCCCATCACGGATGACCAAGCAGCTGTCTTTGGAGCTGAAACTCTCCGGTTCTGGAATGTTAGTGATCGCCTAACCTCTGCAACCCACAAGTGCCGAGCACTCCTGCCATGGGCATATGAGCTTTTCAACAAATACAATACCCAAGGCTTTTCTTATCAGCAGTTTGTGGAAGCACGTCTGCAAGAAGTAGGCGCGCATTTGGCTGTACAGGTTGATAGTGTGACTGTTGACACAGCCACAGCGTAAAACTGTCTACTTGCCCTCACCCACCTATGAATCCCTCCCCTCTCCGCACCTGGTGGCGCGCGCTCGACACACCCTGGCAACGCATCTTCAAGCGCACGCTCGACATCAACCACACCCCCACCGACGAGGAGCTTCAGGAAATAAGTCAACTAGAAGCCATCGACTGCAGCGGCACCACTATCATTAGCCTCGAGCCGCTCCAGCAGCTAGCTGGCTTACGCCGCCTCGATGCCCACAACACCAAAATCACCCGCGTAGAGCGCCTGAGCGCCCTGCTCCAACTCGAAGAACTCGACTTAAGTGGCACCCTTGTCAGTAATCTAGCTTCCCTGCACTTGCTCACTAAGCTCTGGTCCGTACGCTGCGTTGGTTGCCCACTCACCTCCCTTCAGGGCCTGCAACAGGCTACGGAGCTAGCGTATCTGGATATCACCAGCACGAGCATTACCTCTTTAGAACCTCTACTTCTACTCCCAAATCTGCGCAGCATTAAGGCTACTGCTAGTGCCTTAACCGACGAGGAATCGGTCAAGACCCTAGAAGAAAAAAGTGTTGTGATTCAGTACGACGCCACTCCCCTCGCCGACGCTCAAGAGGCGGCCGCTCAACAAGCGCGATATGCGCAAATGCCCGTAGCAAGTCGATTTCTGGACTTAGACTCCCAATTTGTCGAAGCAGCTAGATGCATAGTGCTCCACCAGCAAGGCAGCACTTCGTTAATTCAGCGCAAATTAAAACTCGGCTATAACCATTCTGGTCGCTTATTAGACCTACTCGAGCAGGCCGGAATAGTGGGGCCCTTTGAAGGTAGTAAAGCTCGAGCTGTGCTGATACCCGATGAATACCAATTGGAACTAGTGCTGAAGAATCCCATAGGGAGATAGTGTGGGCCGCACAACGGCAACTATAATTCCTTATTATTGCCGATGCGCCGTCGCCTGCATCAATCCGCTAGCGCGTGACAAAAGCTTCCCCTACAATATGCCCCCCCGCCACGAAGTAGTAGCCGCCATCATCCAGCACGAAAATCAATTCCTCTGCCTGCAACGCGGCCCCAGCAAATACGCCTACATCGCCCACAAATGGGAGTTCCCCGGCGGCAAAGTAGAAGCCGGCGAAACCCAGGAAGAGGCACTAATACGGGAAATTCAAGAGGAGCTAGCCCTAGGCATTCAGATAAAGAATAATCTCCTAACAGTGCACCACGCCTACCCCGACTTCGATATCACGATGCACGGGCTCCTATGCACAACCTCCCCATACACACCCACCCTGCACGAGCACGTGGCCTACGTCTGGCTCCCGCGCGAGCAGCTCCACACCCTGGACTGGGCCGCCGCCGACCTACCAATCGTCGCTCACCTACAAGAGAATGTCCCTGCTCGCTAGCCTAACTCGGGGCTTTATCGACCACACCACACCTTCTCCAGACCAGTTCCTGCCGAAGCTGGTAGTGAATGATAAGGCGCAGGGCAAAACGGTACTCGCAAACCTGTTACGTCACCTGGACGAATGCGAGGAGTTCTGGTTTACGGTAGCCTTTGCCACTAAAAGCGGGGTGGTGACCCTGCTAAACGCGTTACAAGCGCTGGAAAATCGTGGTATCCAAGGGCGGGTGCTGGTCTCGCAGTACTTGGACTTCACCCAACCGGAAGCGTTACGCACCTTACTACGACTCTCCAACGTCACCTTAAAAATTGCCACCACCGGTAACTTCCACGCCAAGGGGTATCTATTCAATAAGGGAGATGACAGTTACGACCTACTTATCGGAAGCAGCAATCTGACGGCGGGAGCGCTGAAGGTAAACAAAGAGTGGAACCTGCAGGTATCCTCGAGCGCCCAGGGCGAGTTGCTACGCAGCGTGCAGGAGGTGTTTGCGCAGGAATTTGAGCAGGCGACGCACGTGGATACCCACTTTATTACCGCCTACGAACAGCGCTACCTAGCCAATTTTCTTCGCCAAGAAGTTGTCTCTCTTCCCCCCGTCTCGCCGAATGCGATGCAGGTGGAGGCGATGGCTAACCTGCAGGCGTTACGCAAGCAGGGGCAAAGAAAGGCCCTCCTCATTTCAGCGACGGGCACGGGCAAAACCTACTTGGCCGCCTTTGACGCGCAACAAGCTGGAGCCAAAAAGCTCCTCTTCGTGGTGCACCGCACTACTATTGCCAATACGGCCCTACAAACCTTCCAGCGCGTATTTGGCCCTACCAAACGTATGGCGGTGTATGAAGGAAATGCCGAAGATCTCACCCAAGACTTCCTCTTCTGCACCGTCCAAACGCTAGCCAAAGCCCCCCACTTAGCCAGATTTGCCCCCGCCTACTTCGACTACGTCATCGTCGATGAAACCCACCGCTCCGGCGCCGAGAGCTACCAGCGCCTGCTAGCCCACTTCCAACCCACTTTCCTACTCGGCATGACGGCCACGCCGGAGCGGACGGACGGGTACGACATCTTCCAGCAGTTCGACCACAACATCGCCTACGAAATTCGTCTGCAGCGAGCGCTGGAAGAAGATATGCTCTGCCCCTTCCACTACTTCGGCGTAACCGACGTGACCATCGGCGGCGAGGTAATGCCCGAACAAGCCGTGTTTGCCCAGCTCGTGGCCGAAGAGCGCATCGCCCATATTCTGGAAAAAGCGACTTTTTATGGCTGCGACACCGGCCGCGTGCGGGGCCTAGTGTTTTGCCGCACCCTGGCAGAGAGTGCGGCCTTGGCGGATGCCTTCAACAGGCAAGGCTTCCGCACCCTAGCCTTGGATGGCAGTAGCAGTGAAGCTACCCGCGCCGCCGCTATCGCCCGGCTGGAAAGCGACGACCCCGCCATCCAACTCGACTACCTGTTCACGGTCGACATCTTCAACGAGGGCATTGATATTCCTCGGCTCAACCAAGTCATTCTGCTGCGCCCCACGCAATCAGCCATTGTGTTTGTGCAGCAGCTAGGGCGCGGGCTACGCAAGGCCCCGGGAAAAGAATACCTCACGGTACTCGACTTCATCGGCAACTACGCTACCAACTACCTAATTCCTATTGCCCTATTCGGCGACACGACCTATAACAAGGATACGCTGCGCAAGCTCCTGGCTGCCGGCAGCAGCTTGTTACCCGGCGCTTCCACCATCAACTTCGACCGCATCGCCCAGGACCGTATCTACGCCTCCATCGATGCGGCCCGACTTAATCAGAAGCGGGATTTAATAGAAGCTTACCGCCTACTAAAATTCACCATCGGCCGGCCACCCCTGATGGTGGATTTCTTACTACATCAAGCCCGGGACCCTTTTCTGTACGTGACGGCCTGGGGGTCCTTTTTCAACTTTGCCGCTCAGCAAGAATCCGACCTACAGGGCCAGCTAACTACTGAAGAAACCTCCATCCTAGCCCTTATCTCCACGCACCTGGCCAACGCCAAGCGCATCGAGGAAGTAGCTATCCTGGCCCTCTTGCTGCAGCAGGATGCGGTGTCTTTCCCGCAGCTAACCGCCCACCTGCTCACTACCTACGGCTTACCCACCGTTGCCAACCCGCGCTCCTGCCTGCGCAACTTAAATTTTGAGTTCGTACGCACGCCCAAACCCCTCGCTGCTTATGATGGGGAAGTATTCCGCCTTACCCCGGAGATGGATGCTATGGCCACCAAGCCCATATTCCGCCAATTCTTACTCGACGCGCTCGCCTTTGCCCAGATTCGCTACCGCACCTATCCTCAGAGCCAATTCGTGGGCGGCTTCTTCCTGTACCAAAAGTATGCTCGGCGCGATGTGTGTCGCATCTTGAATTGGGACCTAGATGAAAGCGCCACCGTGTACGGCTACAAGGTGAAGGATGAGAGCTGCCCCTTATTTGTAAACTATCACAAAGCCGAGGACATTGCCCAGAGCACGAACTACGAGGATGGGTTTCTAAATCCCCACGAGTTCAACTGGATGACTAAGTCTAACCGCAAGCTGACCAGTCCCGAAATAGTGGCTATGCAGCAGCAGGGCCTTCGGCTACCCCTCTTCATTAAAAAAAGCAACGGCGAGGGTACCGACTTCTATTACATGGGTGAGGTAGCACCTACCTCCTTTACCCAAACCACTATCCTGGCGGACGATGGCACTGAAAAGCCCATCGTGCAGGTGCATTTTGCGTTGACGCATCCCGTCGAGGATAACCTTTATCACTATTTGACAACGGAGGTCAGTGTATAAGCTTTTTCATGAGCGTAAGAACACGCATCTATAAGTGGCCTGCGTAAGCTGCATCTGAATTAAGTCATACTAGATGGCTGATTCGTTCGGCTACCCACTAAACAGCTATCTCTCCTTCACTCAACGCGCCTGTCGTGACTTGCGCCGCCTCACAACTTGCCCCTTGGCTACGTGCAGACTAGAGGGGTGAGGCAAGCAGCTTGTGTTCCTTGAAAACCTTGGATCCGAACGATAAGCGATCGACAAGGCTAAGCTGCACAATATTTTGCGCAAGCTAGGGTCCAGCTACTACGCGCTACACACGAAAATAAACCGCAGTGAGAACCAGTTAAAAATACCCAATTATAGGTATTTTTAACTTAATCGAGAAGCACAATATTTGACAAACTAATCGCTTCGCAATTGCTGGCCTCAGGGCTACGCAACCACTGCAAGCTTGCTTGTGCGGCATAAAACAAGTATTAAAGCCCTGCTTATAGCGCTTTGTTCGACTCTTGCCTTACCCTCCTTAGTTATGAAAATACGGCTACTTAAAATGGGGCGTCTACTAGGAATTAGTCTGTTGTTACTAGCGGCAAGTGAGGTCAAAGCCCAGATAAAGCGCGAGACCCTCGACAAATACGACTCGCTCGACCGCATGCTGAGCCGACCCCTCGTGAACCAGATAGTTACCGATGAGGCCTATAAGGCTATGCTCTATAAAAAGCAGGTATCATTAACTGGCCTGGCTGTTTCGACGGGCAAAACGCTCGGTATCAGCTTAACTACTGATGACAAAAGCGTAGCCGCCAACGTAGGCATTGTCAATATTCGGCCATTAGGTTTTCTGCGTTTTGGTAGCCCGACCTCCTCCTATAAAAACTTCAATGTAACACCAATTCTTACCTTTCGCTCAACTTCTGAAAAAGGCTTCGTGTCTGTATTTTCCGATAACCGGCTCCAGACAATTAATAGTTTTGGTGGGTCACTGCTATTCTTTGGAAGTGGCTATTCGAGTTTCAATGAACGCACGAAGAAAAACCTGCAATGGAAGCTAAATAAACTGCGGGCTGAAGACCGGCAGAAGTGGTCGGACAGCAAGACACCCTATAACGAGACGAAGTGGCAAACTGAAAAATATCGTCAGTTGGCCGATACCGTAGCACGCTTCGTACTTCGGTGGCGAGCCTTTCAGCAGTGGCTGGGACCCAACTACGGCAGCTCCAGCCGAGCATATCGCTACTATGAGGAAAATGGCAATCTGACGCCTGAAGAACTAAATGACAGCGACGGTGAGCATCTCGCTAGTCTCTACTTTATGGCCGAGCACGATGCGCTGCCGATACTGGACGATAACTGGGATGAGCTTAACCGACCTCAGGAAAGTAAAATCATTCATGAATTTGCCCCCAGCCGATCCGGTACAGTCGCCACCATACCATTTGACCAACAGGTAAGGCAATTAGCCGACAGCCTTCGCCAAAATCGTTATTTTATTCAAAAAGTTGGTGAGTTACGCTTAGACACGAATGAAAAAACACTAGAAAAGGGCCTAAAGTTGTACGATTCGCTACAGCAAAATGTACCCTGGGCGCGTAAGATTCGATTCTGGGGTACGGTGACGACTTCGTATAATTCGGTGAAGCAGCCCCTATTTGACGCTGGGGCAAAGTCCAAAACCTATGCTACCGAATACATCGACCGCTACTGGCAGGTGCAAGCAGCGAGCAACGTCTTAGTGGAAGGTGAGCGGCTCGACCTCTTTCTTTCAGGGGGTGGGGGCGTCAACAACGCGCTGGTATTTAAGAGCAGTAACTTAGTAACCTATCAAACTACTGCGCAACGGATAGTTGGCACTGATACCGTCACAACTGTTAGTCAGAAGCAGCTTTATCCCACGCGGCCAGAGTTTAGGCGGCTGTGGCAGGCGCAGGCGCAGCTAACACTGACTTACCGCAAGAACGTTGGTTTGACAGCCAGTTACGAGGGGCAGTTTAATGCCAACATCCATGGCCTGCATACGCTAACGATGGGGGTATTTGTACCCGTGAAAGTGGGCAGCACGACTCTGCTGGTGTTGCCACTAGCTCGCGCCCGAACACTCGACCTCCCCTACCGCTGGAGCTACGGCGTTAGCGTTACGGCGTCGATACCAGGCTTCTCCAACAATAGATAGCTGTTCGGCACAAGTGATTTAATGCCCATAACTGTATGAGAACCTTTTTGCACAGCGGCCTAGGAGCCTTTTTGCTAGTAATGGCAGGAACGCAGGCCAATTGGGCGCAATCGCCGGACTCGTTGCGTTTGCAGGCGTTTTACCAGGGGGATACCGGTAACTGCGCATCAGTAGCGTTGATAAAGGCAGCCATCAGCCAGTATGGGCTAGGTAAAGCATTTGACACCCTTCGTACTGGCCCTTCACTCACTGTCAAATTGCGCAGTGGGCAAACGCTTACGCTAACAGATACCGAACGTAGGCAAGCTGGTAAGGCAGCTTTATTTGTGCGTAACGATAAGTCAAAGCCAAAGCCTGAAGGCAGCGACTTACCAATGGAGGAAGCTACTCCCATTATTCAATACGCCAATCTATGCTACGCTGTGATGGCGAAGTTTATTGAAGTTTACGGCGAATACGGTTGCCTAAACCGTGACAATACAACGGATGAACCTACTCGTACAGCCAACTTTAGCGCCGCTTTGGCAACGCTTGCCAATGGGGTTTGCTCCGATAATGTATACCGGCATCTGGGCTTAGCAGTAGAGAACCCAATGCACATAGAATTTTACCCTTCGCTAGACTTCACCACTAAGCCCGGCGTGTTAGTTTACAGCAAAAAACATGCTGTGGTATTATGGGGGAAATACTTTGACTATCATGGTGATTGGGTAGCGCGCTCAAAACATGGACACTGCGAAACCACTGGGTTCAAAGCCAAATATTACCTTGTATTGAAGTAATAGCCCCATGCGCCTTATTTCCGCTGGCTTACTTCTCTTTCGGCAACGCTCCTACTGCTGTTCCCACTTAGCTGCAGCCAATCACCAAGCATCTTGAGCAGAGTATAGTCGCTTCAACCGCCTCCCCACCCGTAGCAATAGAGCAACACCACTACTTCTGAGACTAGCTATTCAACAAAGGAGGTTTACATTACCCTAAGTGTTGAATCCGGTGAGACAATACGCGTCAGAGCTTTCGCTATTCAGCACCCACTCGAGCTGATGAAAGCGGAGTCCGTGTAACGAACGCGTAGCTAGGCGGTATGCACCATGTCCCTTACTGGCCTCGTCTCGCGCCCTGTTGATGCACAACCTATTACTCATTCTACTCACTAGCCTTACCCTACTGCCAGCGCAGGCACAACCCCCACACGCGCTGCTCCGCTGGCAAAGCACAGCCATCGACAGTATCGTGCGGCAAGAGATGCGGCAGCAACACATCGTTGGCCTCTCCCTCGGCCTCATTGTCCAAGGCCGAGTGATGCTCACCAAAGGGTATGGCCTGGCTAATGTCGAGCAGGGTGTGCCAGCCTCGCCACAGTCAGTTTATAAACTAGGTTCAGTCAGTAAACAGATGGTGGCCACGGCCATCATGCTTCTGGTGCAGGAGCAAAAGCTACGCTTAACCGATACGCTGCCCCGATTTTTTCCTGGCGCACCTCTTGCCTGGCACCACATCACCGTTCGCCAACTACTCAACCACACCTCGGGCTTGCCGCGGGACTCGCCCGCCTTGGATAACATGAAGCCCCAGCCGGACTCGGTGCTCATCCGGGCCGCCTACCGCAGTCCCCTCTTGTTTGCCCCCGGAACAGGCTGGCGCTACTGCAACTTAGGCTACTTTATGCTAGCCGACATTATTCGTCAGCGCACAGGGCAATCCTTTGCCAGCTTTATGCAGGAGCAGGTGTTTAAGAAGTATAATTTGTCTCACACCCGCACTACGAGCTTTTCGGCCCTGATACCGCACCGCGTGGCCGGGTACGCGTACAAGCCAAGCGAGGGAGTTGTGCACGCGACCGATTACCTAGCGCTCCGTCCCAGTGGGGCTTTCCTTTCGAGTGTGGAGGATATGCTCCGGTGGGAGTTGCTCATCCAACAGCAGCAGCTGCTGAGTAAACGCAATTGGGAGCAGATGTGGCGGGATACTGTTCGCACCGATACTAGCGCTCACCCCCCTCATGACTATTACGGCTATGGCTGGGATGTGGGAAAGTACAGGCAGCAGCTCGTTGTACACCACGATGGCACACTGCCCGGCTTCACAAGCAGTTATTTTCGCTTTCCCGACACGAATACGGCTATTGTAGTACTCACTAACGCGGATAAAGCCTACCCCAGAACCGTGGCGTTACGCATTGCCGAACTGCTATTTCGAGCGTCCCCAAATGCTAAGTAATAGCGGTGGTTTCTCAATTTTAAGCGCCCGTTCGGGGCCCGCCAGTCGTTGCAAAGACGGCTATCACCTAGTGATTACAGATTCCTCCTTACCCTATTTCCCACTCTTATCCTCTCCTGGCACTTTCACCAGCGTAAAGCGCACGGCATGCCTCCCGAGATAGCCGGCAGCCTCCAAATTGCTGGGTGTGGCAGTGGGTGTGAGCGTCGCCGTAAGCGTGTCGGGTCGCGGCGTTGGCCGGCGCCAGACCACGCGTAGCTGCCGACCCTCGTAAGTATAGTTGCCAAATAAGCGCCGCTTGGTATCGTTGAACTCAAACACGCAGTCGTGGTCAATGTCCAGGTACACCGTCGTCAGCACGCTGTCCTGGCACGAACGAGCCGTCAGAAGTTTTCCCCCGAACTGCACATTACGCACAGCATATTTGCCCGTGAGCTGCGGGTAGGTATCCGGGAACTCGTGGCTACTCAGCAGCAGCAGGGGCACATACACCACCGATAAGCGGAGCAGTAGACGCACTACAGGCCGGCGGATGGCGAGGCGAGGTAGGTGCGGGGGTGTGCGCAGGAAAACTGTAACCAGCCGCTCATAATCCAGTCCCAACAGATAGAGCAAGCCCGTAAAGTGAATCATAGCCTGCCAGAATACCCCCGCCGGCAACTGGTAGAAGTAATCGATGAGCAGGATATTGACCATTACCGGTAGTAGGGTCAACACCCCGAGCAGCCGCGTGCGATGAAACAGCAGCAGTAACGCTCCTCCGATTTGCAGCGCCCCAATCACGCACCGGTAGGGATAGGAGTGGCCGAAGTAGGCCCAGGTCAGGTCTTCACCGGAGAAGCTGCTAAAAGGCAAATCCAGCATGCCCAGCGGCACAAAGAACTGGAGCTTAAAAAGCTTTTGCCACCCAATTAAAGACAAGTCGAAGGCCACGGCGTAGCGCAGTAGTCCCTGCCAGAAAGCTAGGGTAGACCCATTATCGGTCCGACCTGTTAGCTGCCGCCCCCAATACAAGCCATAGCTGATGGCCGCCACCAGTACGAGCACAACTCCGGTAAGCAGACCGGCATACGGGGCCCAGGGACCGATAACCCACCGGCCGACGCGCAGTAGCACGGCGCCGGTGACTAAGCCAGCCAGGGAGCAGAGAAAGAGTTTAGTGCCCTTACTGGGGCGGGGCGGGTGAGTCGGGGAAGCCATACGGAAAAGAGAAAGGTGAGCGAAAGCCCAAACCTCCTCTGGCCTCGCCCCTACCGCGTTCGGCCTTATCCAACCGAACCCATTGGTGGTAGCCAAGCTCCGCTGGGCGGCGCTGGTAACGGCGCCTTACCAGCCCGCACTTCTTGCACAAACTGACTAGGTGTCAATCCTGTCACCTTCTTGAAGGTGGTGTTAAACGTGGTCTTGGAGCTAAAGCCCGCCTCGAAGGCGATGCCTACCATGCTCAAGTGCTGGTGCTGGGTGGAGGCGAGCAGCCGATGGGCTTCAGCCACCCGATAGGCATTGATAAACTGAAAAAAATTAACCCCGAACCCCTCATTAAGTACATACGAAAGCTCGTGGGTCGAGAGCCCCGCCCGCTGCGCCAGAGCCGGCAGGCTCAGGTCGGCTTCCAGGTATACCTTCTCGGCTTCCAGCATTTGACGTAACCGCTGCTGCCAGTAAGCTACTTGGCTCGGCGACAGGCGTGACTGCTTGGGACTAGGGGAAGGGGCCAGGTCGGGCGAGTCTTGGTCCTGGGCTTGCTCTTCTTGCCACAACTCCTGAATCTCGGCTCGTACTGGAGCTGAATAAGCAAATACCTCGGGCTGGCGCAAGGCATAGTGGGCCAGGTAAAACACCGCGCCCAGGTAGCCAGCCGGGGTGAGCGTGAGCACCCAGCCCAGGTGAAAAAACAGCTCGTTCAGCCACAGCCCCACTAGCAGTGCCAGGCCCCACAGCACTTGTTTGAGCCACTGCAAGTCGATGGGCTCCGGCTGCGCCGTGAGGTGGAGTAAGTGGCGCTGATGCCGGCGCAGAGCCAGGTAGGCCGCTAGCCAGTAGCCGATGGCCTGCACCTTGGGCATCGCAAAAACCAGCGCGCGCCCTATCCCACTCGGCAGCCATGTAACGCCAGCCGGCCCCAAGCCCAGCAGCGCGGGTAGCAACAGCAGCAAAAACAGCAGCCAGGGCAGAAAATGGAAGCCGTCGCGCCATTCTAACGAGCGGTTGGGCGCGGTAAACTGCACCACGCTTAGGTAAAAGGCTGGCGCCATCGCCAGGCGCGTCAACTCCAGCCACCCGGGCAGGCTCGGATACTGCGCCACCACCGCCGTGCCAGGCAGCACGCGGCCCAGCAGCACGCACCCCACGCACGCCAAAAAAAGTCCCAGCCACCGATTGGCCAGCTGATTCACGCGGAGTGCATTCGTGCTCAGCAGGAAGGCGAGCAGCAGCACGCTACCGCAGGCAAGGGAGTAGAGTAGCGGCATGGAGCACGGGGAGAAGCCTCTTGCCTGCGAAGATAAAAAGGGGGAGATTTATTGCTCTCTGGCTGCCCCAACCTTCAACTCAGCCGCTTCTGACTTAAGCAGTGCGATGTGATTCGTGGAATCAAGCTCAATACGTTGCAGCACCATTGCCTTTTGAAAATCTTCCAGGTATAACCGTGAGGTCAGCGTTCGCTCTACGAGTCGTACGCTCAACAAATCACCTAGCTTCTCTAACTCCGGCTGCATCTGCTTTTGGGCTGGCCCAATTAGCAGCCAGAATGCGGGGGTAAAATCCTCCGGGCGAAGTACCCCAGCTCGGGCCTCTTGCAGCACCTTCGTTAGCAAGGCAGTAATCACCGGCTCATCCGCTGGAAACGGCTCGTAGCCCTCCCCCAAATAGCGCTTCATATCGGCTAGTAAGGGAGCCGGTGGCTGCAACACCTGCTGCTTGATGAGCGGAAGGTCATAAAAATGCCCCCCTTTTTTCAACTCCGCTGCTAAATCGAGTCGCACGCTCTCCTCCTTGCCAGCGAGCGACACGAGGTTAATCTCCCCGCTTCGCAGGTCGTACACACTGGCATATTTAGTGGCGTACTGGCCCTGCTGCCGACAAGCCTGCAGAATAGGTAGTCCGTTCTCCAGCGATGGGCGCAGGGTGGGGCTTAGCATCTTTTTGAGCGTCTCGTCTCCGTAGCCAAATCCTCTGGATTGGTGCGACAACTCATATTGTAGCTGACCATTGCTGACGTGAATAATGACCGAAGCCCCCGTTTTATCGGCAATGAGCATGGCTCCGGAGGCAAAGCCAGGCTCGGCGTAGCGGTGATAAAAGGCGATGGCTTCCGGCACCGTTTTACAGGATTCGAGCATGCGCTCGGCCGGGTTTCCCTGGGGCGTTTTCAAATTTGGGGCAGGTACGTAGCTTCTGTTAGCGCCCGCTACCCAGTCAAACGCCAGTCCGTATTGATTCACACCACCCTGTGCCCAGTCATCATTAAATCCCAGGTACGCACAGCCATAATAGGTTTTCGTGGCCGGCTGAAACCAGATGCGCGTCGCCGGATTAGAATAATCCTCGTTGTTAAAAAACAGCGTCCGCTTGGCGTCTGACAAGACAAAGATGGTGCAGGAAAAAGCCGCTTGCACCGGACAAAGCAGCGCAAATACAAGTAACCAAATACGCCTGAAACGGTCCACTATTTTCATAACACTGTAGATTAAATGGGGTAAGCCGGCCGATGATTCTCCCGGAGCAGGCGTTGCAGCTGTCGCACGCTGCGAAAGCCGCACTGCGCAGCGATGGCTTCCTGCGTCAGAGCGGGATTTCGGCGCAGGGTGCTGGCCAACTCCCGGCGTAAAGCGGCCGTGTAGGCGTGAATGCTGATGCCGGTGGCTCTGCGAAAGGTGCGCGTCAGCGTGCGCGGACTCATGTTCACCCGTTCAGCTAGGGCTTCGAGCGTGGCTCCGGCTGCTAGGTTGTTCGTCAGCCAGTCTTGCACTTCATGCACGCCCGAATGCAAATGATTGCGATAATCCAGGTACACACTCTGCTGGCTATGCCCGGCCCCACGCCGGGTATACACTACTAGCTCGCGGGCCACTTTGGTCGCAAACAGGGGTCCGTGCCACTCTTCCAGTAGGTACAGTGCTAAGTCGATGCCCGCCGTCACCCCCGCACTGGTATAGACGCCCCCATCCTGCACAAACAGGGTGTCGGCCTGCGCGAGCACTCGTGGGAAGCGGGCCTGCAACTCGGCAAGCCGCCGCCAGTGCGTCGTGCATTTGCGGCCATCCAAGAGTCCTGCTTCTGCCAATACAAACGCTCCCGTACAAATCGAGCATAGCCGCACGCCCTTAGCCGACAGCGCCCGCAGCCACGCGAAAAAGGCCGCGCCTTCCCGCCGAAACGCGGCCGACTGCAAATAGCTCATCTCCAGGCCCGGCACAAATACCACGTCGTTAGAGGCCACAATCACATCCGTAAACGCCATGAGGGGTCCTAGACTCAACCCCGCCGAGCTGCACACGGCCCCCTGATACGAACAGTACGTCAAGCGATACGGCTTACCGTACGTGGCCGCCTCGTAAAACACCTGCACCGGGCCCGTCAGGTCCAGCACGTGCACGCTCGGCGGCACGGCAAACACCAGTTGAGGTAGGGAGGTAGAAGCAGTTTCCATCGCGAAGTCAAAAGTACCTGCCAGCTCCAACCATCTTCAGCCATTCGCCGGACATTCCCAGCCATTCTCAATTAGACTGCCAGAATCATTACCTACCTAAAAAAAAGGTGTTCATTTGGATAGGATGGAACACCCCAGCCAGGGTAGGGACAGTGCTTTGTCTTATCGGGCTCGCTTCGCTACTGGAGTCAGCCCCTTTCTCTTTTCTAAGGTAGGCAATGGACAAATTTCTCCGCTTTGTACTGTATTGGTCACTGCTGGCAGCTGCTCCAGGGTTGGTCGTTGCACAAGGGACCATACCCCCGGTGGGCGATGGCTTGCTAGGCACCTATTACCAGGGCCGCAATTTTGAACAGTTCCGGCACCGCCGAGTCGATGCCACTATCGACTTTCACCGCCGCCACCAGTCCCCGGCGGAAGGGGTACCAGCCGAAGACTTTTCGGCCCGCTGGACGGGCTGGTTGCGGGTCCCTACGAGTGGGCACTACGTGCTGTACCTTGACGTGGACGATGGCGCCCGGCTCTGGCTCGACGGTCGCCTCCTGCTCAATGAGTGGCGCGGCCAATCTATCAGCTCATACTCCGTAGACCTCGACCTGCAAGCGGGCCGCACCTATGCGCTACGTCTGGATTACTGCCAGTATGGGGCCGATTCCTATGCGCAGCTCGCCTGGGTGCGGCCCGAACAGTTGGCGCAATTTCAGCGGGCGGCTTCCTGGCGCACGCTGTGGGGCCTAACCGCTGACCGACCTATCCGTGCGGTCATTCCAACTCGCTATCTCTTCAGCTACGACCCGGCCCGACAAATCGTATCTGTTCGTCCCGCACCTCAGCCGCGGCGCTCGCAGTCGCCTACCCCTACAGCAAACCATCCCCTCACCCACCATCGACTACCGGCTCCAGCACGACAGCTAAAAGCCCCTCCTCTTCGGCCAGGACAGCAGGCGGGTACCCAGTTGGCTGCGCAACTACTACATGGCCAGGCATTGGTCTGCCCCAACTTGTACTTCGCGCAGGGCCAAGACGCTTTGCTACCCGCCGCGCAGGCTAGCCTGGATACATTGGTAACCCTCTTACGCCAGCAGCCGGGGCTACGGCTGCAAGTGCAAGGGCACACGGACAACCAGGGCGATTCAATTCTTAATCGCCAACTCTCATAGCAGCGCGCCGATGCAGTCTGCCGCTACCTCGTAGCGGGTGGGGTCGACAACGGCCGCCTGTAAGCCAAAGGGTATGGTGGCTCCCGCCCCGTCGCCGATAACCAAGTGGTAGCGCTTCGGGCCCGCAACCGGCGGGTAGTTCTGCAGCCGCTACCTTAACCGGACCCCTTCCTGCATAAAACAGGTTAAGCAGTAGCTACCAAGCCTTCGATTACCTACTTAGTCGGCTTAGTAGCAGCGCCAGCACCGAACCAGGTAGTGATGATTGGTCAGACACCGTCCGACTAATTGGTACTGTCGGCAGGGATACGCTGCACGTGCCGCGCTACTGTTCCGATGGCTGCTGCGGCCCTACCGCGTCGTAAATCACGACTTTTTCCCAGTAGCGTGCATACTCCTGCCGAAAGCTATCATGAATTGGATGCTGCTGATAGTCCTGCTCCGCGGCGGCGCTCTCAAAAAAGCACAGCCAGGAGTAAGTATAGGTACGGTCAATAACGGCACGGTCGGTCTCGGCCGGCGTGCCGATGTGGGATAGCTTGATAGCCGGAATGGCTTGGAGTTGCCGCAGCCCCTCCAGCAGCTTGGCGCGGTCGTCGTCGCTAGCCGCGGCGGGCAGGTAGAATAAGACGTGGTGCACGAAGACGGTGGACGGGGTCATAAGACGAGTTGAATTAGGGCGCAGGCCGAGTGGCTATGAATTAGAGCAAAGTACGGTGGCCTAGTCTACACCTTTCACTCTTCCTACGCCATAGCAGCCCTTTACCTAGCGCCGTGCACCTTACGCACCCAATAGCAATTGACTTGTTGGCCTTCTTCAAACTTGAGCACTTTGACTTAATAAAGCTGGGCCCGGCCAAGGAGTGGATTTTACGCCATTTCCCAGCAACTAGCAAAAGGGTGCAACCTATCCGCCATTCTCCCAGCTCTCTCGAGGGTAGTTCACTGAGCAATTACCTATGCTTCTCGCGTTAGTTTTCCGGCGGATGATGCGGCCCCTTCTGCAGCTATTCACGTATTCTGTAGGCGCAACCCAGTGCCTGTTCCTTCTTGCGCTGAGTAGCTACGAGGTACAAGCCCAACGTCTGGTGCGGGGGAGTGTGCGCGACGCGACGACGCACCGCCCTCTAGCGGCCGTAACCATTCGCTTAGCGCAGGCCCAGTATAGCACCAGCTCGCATTCAGACGGGTCTTTTACATTGGCCCTACCGGCGCTCTACCAGTCCGACACGCTGCTACTCTCCTGCCTTGGCTACACCACGCAACGGCTGCCGCTAACAACCCTAGACCTCGCTGGCGGGCAGCAGGTGCTATTGCACCCACAATCGGCGGGGCTGGCGGCCGTCGCCGTGACGGCTCGCAAGTGGCAGGAGCGAGCTTTTGGCGTTACGAGCGCCAGGGCCCTGGTCCACTTTACCGACGGCACAGTACCCTCCGGCCAAGCCATAGAGATTGCCCAACTCATGCGGACTGGGTCAGGCGGCGCCGTGCTCACTTCCGCTAATCTCTACCTGGCGGCGGGCTTACCAGATAGCGTGACCTTAGTATTGCGGTTCTACCGCCTGGAAGGCGAGCGCCCTACCACCCCACTAATCGCCCAAGTCATTCGTCAGCGCGCAGCGATTCGCCCAGGCTGGCTACGGTTGGACCTGACGCCGTACGGACTCTTTTTGCCGCAGGATTTTGTACTTGGCGTCACCATTACTCCTTCGGCGGCAACGCAGGCCGCTATTCCTTACGAAATCAAGCTGGGTGGTCCCGCAAAAAGCTTCGCTCGTCCAGCCGGCGCCGCTACCTGGCGAGTACCGCCCCACCACTACCGCCTCTATATCACCGCCCGGGTACCCCCAGCTGCCTCGACCGCTAGTGACAATCAACAGCCAGTAGCCTCTCACCGGCTGTACTCGCCGACCGTTCAGGATTCGTTTTTCTTATTCGTACGCTTACCCAAGGGTTACGCTCAACACCCACGACGCCATTACCCCGTCGTCGTGCTACTTGATGCGAACGTGTACCTAGATATCGTCCACGACGAGCTGTGCCGTCAAGTAGCTGACGCCCCCTTTATCCTCGTTGGCGTCGGCTACCGCGACGCCGGACTGGCCGACTCTTTACGGCAGCGCGATGATACGTATCCGGCCGGGCTACCGGCCGATAGCCTTCCCGTATCAGGCGGTGGCCAGCGATTTCTCACCTTTCTGCAGCAGGAATTACTGCCCTATGTAGACCACACCTACCGCACGCAGCCTTCGAACCGCACATTGCTCGGACATTCATTAGGTGGCTATCTGGTCCTGTACGCGCTAGCGGAGAATTTGCAAACGGGACAAGGAGCCTTTACGCACTATGTGGCAGCGAGCCCCGTCCTGTATTACCACGACCAGTACGTGCTGCAGCTATTGGCAACACTAGTGCCGGCCGCTACTTCGCAACTAGTGCACTTATACCTAAATAACGGAGCGCGCGAGCTTACACCGCATACGGCGGAAGGAGTTGCAACTATGACGAATTTTCGCACGCTCGCCGCTACCCTGGCAAGTGGAAAGTTCACCTCGTTACAGGTGCAAACGCACGTCTACCCGGACTACGGTCACCTGGAGACAGCAGTACCAACTTTCGTGGAAAGCCTACAGCGCGTGAGCACGCTCCTAGGGAAACCTAACTAACCGTTCCCGCCGAAATAAGGGGAGCTGCTATTTCCCAAGAATTTAACAGGGCTTGTTCCGAGCGTGTACCTGCGTACTCGATATTCAGCAGTTGTAGAATCAAGGCCTGCGCTGAACGCGCGCTTCCCACCAAGGCCTTTCTCAAAACCGCTGTACGTAGCGAGCCGCCGCCACTGCATCAATAAACCGCACGGCACGATTAGCTAAGGCGGGGGCAAAACTCGCTTCTTCCCCCAACCCCGTAAAGCGCAGGGCCGCGTCCTCGCGCACCGCCCGCTGTAGGGCTGGAGCCCGTAGGTACGTCGCGTAGGCCGCTGCCAGCCAGGGCTCCGCGGCCGCCAGCCGCCCACTATCCGGCACCTTGTCGCGCTTAACATGCTGATTGAAGGTCCGGTCAACGGGTAGCAGATTCCAGAGCTCATTCACCGGATATACCGCCAGGGGCAGGAGGTGGTCCAGGTCGTAATGCTGGGGCTGGGTCAGGCGTTTTAGCGTCCAGGGGCAAGTGAAGGCAACCTGCTCGTGCAGCAAAATATCGATTTGATTACGCTCCCAGCTCAGGGGCCGGCGGTTATCAGGGCGCGCGGTAAGTAGAGAGTAGATAAAGCCCCGGTCGATTTCCCTATCCTGCTTCACCTGCTCGGTAAACAAGGCCCACTCGTGTAAGCATAACGCTTCGACGTAGAGCGAGAGCCGCTGAAACGCCTCCCACAGCGAAGCCGACACCACCACGCAGAGGTCGGTAAGCTGCGTATCAGGTAAACCGGCTACCCCAGTCAACTGCCCGTACCGCCTTGGCCTATCAAAGACTGCCCACTCGCCGGGACCTGCATATTTAATGGGCATCTGCAGTGCCTTAGTCATAGCCGCGACCGTCTGCTGGTAGGCTTGCTGCAACGTCACCGGATATGTAGCCCGGCGCCGAGGCGTCCGCATCTCCGTGAGCAGAAAGAAGCCATCGGCTGGTTGGGGCGGCAGCTGCACCAACTCCTCCCAAATCAAGCGCAGTTGGGTTAAGGCGGGGCGAAAGCCCACGTCGTTACGCACGCTGTCCGCTTCCCCTCGGCTAGCCCGCCCGCCCTGGTAGATGGGGGCCTGCGCATCGGCAAAGGGCCAGTAGTAAGCCACCCACAGTTCCGCTAGGCGACTTAAAGGCACAGCTACATCCTGACCCTGGATAGCCGGATAGAGAAGCACTACATCGTTGATGGCCCGTAGCAGCGCTATTTTATAGCTGGTGGTTTTTGTATCGTGCTTGAGAATGGTAGCCAAGCGCTGCTCACCAGAAGGAAGGAACATAAAGATGGGGCTAACGAGCGGTAAAGAAACGACTGACCGGCAGGGTATATTCGTCCTCTTTCTCAACTCTTCTATATATGCAAAAGCTCTTCTTACTACTCTGCCTCACCTGTTGTCTCCCATTTTGGAACGTCACCCACGCCCAAACTCCGGACAGTACCTCTATCCAGCGCAGCAGCCCTTATCGCTACGTGAATGCCACTTCGCTCAAGCTACGAATTCAGCCTGACGCAACCGCCATGGCAAGCGCAGTTATCGCTGGCGCTAGTCGAGTGCAGCTACTTGGGGAAACCGAGGATGGCTGGAGCCAAATTCAAGTAAGCGCAGTGGTCGGCTATGTCCGCAGCGAATACCTGGTTGAGGAGCAGCAGCAGGTAAGCGCCGACGTTAACTGGGAGATTATAAATGCTGCCGGAGGCGCTACTTACAGCAGGTTGGTACCGGCAGCCTCCCCACATAGGAAGGTCGTAGCTAAGCCCGCTGCCGGACCAAAAGTATACATCTGTGGCAATGGGCGCACCGAAGTCTACCACAGCAGTAGCGACTGCGCGGCTATGCGCCGCTGTACCTATCAAACGCTGGTGATGAGCCAGCGAGAGGCACAGGCCAGTGGGCTGCGTGGCTGCATGAAGTGCTATTAAGAAATGGGGGCTTTAGCTGGTGAGGTAAGTTGCCCACGCATCCAGCTCCTATCTCTTACTCAGCCCTAGCAAGTAGTATGCCCATACCACATTGCTAAAGCTCAAAAATAGGATAAAATCCTACACGCTAATTAGCAACATCAGCGGGTAAAAAAGATGCTATTTAGTGCGTGTTTTGGGATGCGACTTTGCTATTTCCGCGTGCATTTGTTGCTAAAATAGCGTGTTTTTTACGCTACTCGCTTGCGTAGTGATAAAAGTGTGCATGTGCACTATACGAGAGAAGTATTCTAGGACTATTTCCACAAAACACCCAGAATTCTAACTAGCGCAAACCTTAGCTCGCAGCTTTCATTTTACGCGCAGCCTTACTCATTGCAGCAGCTCGCAGCCCTCAACGCCTTTCTCCACAAGCCTTGTGCTTACTGCCCCACTCAGGCGGCATATCGCAGCAGCCTAACTCGAGCAGCGTGGCATTAAAATATTTTTCCTGTGCTAAACACAAACTGAAGGAACAGCTTTACGCAGTGAGGGAGGAGAGAACTTGTTTAAACCAACGTTTAAACCGAAAGCAAAACAGCCACTCAGACTGTCATCTAAGTGGCTGTTAATCAATGAGCGAGAAACGAGGTTCGAACTCGCGACCCTCAGCTTGGGAAGCTGATGCTCTACCAACTGAGCTACTCTCGCGGGGGTTGGCTGTGGGCAAAGGTACGGTACCGCACGCAAATAGCAAGTGGCCCCGCTGCGCGGAACAACAGAGCAGCCGTAGGCGTTTAGGTAGTGCCTATGCCCCGCCGCCCAACCCGCGCCATTCTTTCGCCTTCTTCGCGCCGCATGGTGGCGGGCCTACTTATCGCAGCGGGTATTTTGCTGGTTATTGGGCAGTTGCTGCGGGTGTATGTGCTGGTGGCTAATTGGTGGGTGCTGGGCCAGGTGAGCGTGGGGCCCACGGTAGGCGTAGTACTGGGGCTGGGGGCAGGCGCGCTCACCAGCTACATCGGCTGGCGGGTGGGCCGGGCGGGCTACGAGCAGCAGCCCTAGCGGCACAATCCGCGCCTTCGCCACACCTTTGCGGGCGATATGTCTTCTCCGCTCCGCATCTCGGTGGCCAAGGCCAACCCGGCTACCGCTACCCGACTGGCCATTTTGGGCCGCCAAACCTTCCTTGAAACCTTTGCCGACGCCGCGCCGGCCGCCGATATGAACGCTTTTTTGGCTCATGTCTACGGGCCGGAGATTCAGCTAGCCGAGCTGCGCGACCCGCGCTACACCTTTTTGCTGGCCGAGATGCAGGGCGAGCTGGTGGGCTTTGCCAAGCTCTGGCGCGACTCGGACTTGGGCCTGCCCGCCAGCGAAACGACCACTGGCCGCCTGGAAATCAAGCAGCTCTACGTGGCCCAGGACTGGATAGGCACCGGCCTGGGCGCGGCCCTCATGCGCCGCTGCCTCGCGCTGGCCGACGCCGAGCACGCCGCCGCTATCGTGCTGGGCGTGTGGGAGCACAACCAGCGGGCGCGGGCGTTTTACGAGCGCTTTGGCTTCCGGGTCGTGGGGCAGCACGGGTTTCACATCGGCAGCGAGGTCTCGACCGACCTCATCCTGCGCAAGGGGCTGGCTGGGCGCTAGCCGGTATATTTGGCCGTGCAGGTTTCGGCTTTTACTCTCCTGAAGAACTTTGGCGGGCCGCTGGGCCTGGCGGCGCTGGCGGCCTGCCAGGCCCAGCCCGAAAGCGCGGGCAGCCACGCGCCGGCCGCGCACCCGCCCGTAGGGCACTTTTCGGGCACCCTCACGGCCCCCGGCCGGCCCGAGCTGCGGGCCGCCTTTGAGGTGCGCCACCCCCGCCCCGGCCACTACGATGCTGAGCTACTGGTAGAAGCGGCCCCCAGCCTGAGCTTTGTGGCCGACACCGTGGCCTTCGCGGGCGGGCGGCTACTGCTGCGGCGCCCCGGCTTGCCCGGCCAAACGCTGGCCCTAACCCAACAGGGC